>Ga0209208_10000117_pt1 | contig 82177 bp, 75 predicted proteins | sample S1TSphfallax_3_FD_187694 | JGI IMG/M metagenome (GOLD analysis project Ga0209208, IMG submission 187694) | Host-associated microbial communities from peat moss isolated from Minnesota, USA - S1T2_Fd - Sphagnum fallax MG (SPAdes) (version 2) | ecosystem: Host-associated > Plants > Peat moss >... | reverse complement strand
GAATCGGACATCAGGAGCGGGTCGATTCCCGACTTTTAGTGGTCGGGAGTCAAACTGCCAGTTTGACTCCCGGCCCTTCTTTTGCCCATAACTTGGGCTACAGATGTTCAAATCGAGAATGCGAGGGCATTTTCGATATCTACGTTTCAAGACCTTTCCAATGACATCAAGAACACCCCAATGCGAGGTGTTTTGCCCCTTGCTGTCGAGCTCTGAACATTCGGGAGTCCCGGAGGACTCCAAATCCCCAACTTTTCCAAGTGTTGGGCTTCACCCCCACACTTGGTCAAGTTAGGGTTGCGACAGGACACTTCAGAGAACACCAGAGAGTTTGAGAACCCTACATCAACCCATACACCCTAGAATTATACCTGTTCCACCCTCACATCAAGTGGCTCAAGAAAACCACAAGCAGTTTCCAACAAGTATAGGTCAGGCTGACTTGAAAAACTGTAGGAAGTACTAGTCTCACAGACTATAGACTCAATTTGCCCAGCATTCGTCTTGCAACTACATAGGAGGATCAAGTATGCGCAATCAAGCATCACCTGAGCTCAGGGTTTTGCAAGAGAGGAAGATGTGGGGGCAGTCTTATGCCCTGGAGTTTTCAAGAATCTTAGAGTGTTCTGGAATTCGGGAACCTAAACAAGGAAAAAGGGATAGCACTCAAGCCAGGCCATTGCAGACATTTTCTTCTTTGGCATCAATTGGTAGTCGAGGCCTGAAAAGCACCTTTCTGTTGCACAATGCTCTTTTGCTATTGCTGAACCTTGGAAAATGTTCCCACAATTTTGTAACTTTCCTTTTGGAATATGTAGTTCTTTGCTTTGTGCATGTGTTTTTCAGTGATTGTAGAGTTTTGTTGATCGATCTGTTGTTGACAAGCACTCTTGGCAATTCTAGATAACACATTGAACAAAGCAAATGAAAACCCTAAACCCTAACCCTAACCCTAATAGTGGGACCATGTGACACATGGCGATTCAAACTCTCAAAATGCTCATATTGAAACACGTGGCACATATCGATTAGCCAAACACAAAAGACGTGGCCATTTCTTGGCCATTTGATTTAGAAAATTCAAGATCACAATCTGGTTTCCCAAATGCTAGAAACCATGCCATGTGGCAACAACCCATTAGTTAATCGGAAAAAACATGGCCATTCTTTACCCACACGATCAGGAAAAACAAAATATATACAAAATGATGCCTTGTATACATTATGTATATATTGGCCCCATCGGATGAAACCGTATATACTACATTTAGGCTCCATCCACCATCTGATGACGTCATGCTGATGTAATTGGTTTTTGTGACTATTTGTCGTTTGCGACTTGTCTTATGCGACTAACAGCAAAATAGTTGTAAAATGTCGCTTTCGACTAAAAATTAGTCGTAAACACCAATCGTAAATATGGGGATTTCTACTAGTGTAGCTTCCTTTGACTCAAATTTATCCAACACATGCATCACACACAACATGCCATAACCTCCCATGCATTCTTTTTCCAAAGTTTTACCCAACATCAAATGAATGGTCGATCCACCCACACTAGGCACTTCATGTATTTTCACCCAAACGATCCCATTTTTGGTTGGGATTTTAACTAGCCTAATGTGCCCTTCTATGAACACATTGTTATGGGCGATGAATTCCATTCCCAAAATGCAATCCATCCCCCTTAAGGTGGAAACCAACAAATCCACCTTTCCTCTCCAATTCCCTAGTTAAAGAGGCATGTTTTTTGCTTATAATGTGGTGGAATGGGGAATTCCATCTGCAAAGTGCACCTCAATGGGTGCCTTGAGCTCCTTTAATTGGAACTCCATGCTTTCAACAATTTTTCGAGTTACAAAGTTGTGGGAAGCCCCTATGTCCAAAAGACATAACACCTCCCGCTTAGAAACCTTCTTTTTTAGGAAAATAAGGCGATTACGTTCACTTTGGGCTAGGTTGGTAGTAAGGGCAATTACCTTAGAGCCCCCATTCCCTAGTTTGGGTTTGGGGAAATCTTTGGAGTAATGTCCCACTTTATTACAATTGTAGCAAGCTCTTTTGGGCTTCCCACTAGCATCCCCCTTGGGTTGGCCCCCTTTTAAAAGAAGCCCCTTCTTGACGAAATTTCCTTTGGGTTGGAAACTCGAACTTTGGAATTGTTTGGGCTTTTCCCATTTTGAGGTGTTTTGCCCTTGGTTCCATTCCCCTTCATGGCATGCTTTCTTCTAAGGAAATTTTTTCTCCTTCTCGAACCTGGATTCCTCACCCCATCTCACATCCGAAAAGCCTTCCACTTTCATGATGGCCTCGAATAATGAGGTGGGCCAATTTTCCTCAAGCTTGTGTTTGGCCCAAGTCGGAAGCCCCATCACAAAATGGCACACATAGTCTAACTCATGCATATGCTGGATTTCAAACATGAGTTCTGATACGCTCCCAAGTCCCAAGTTAAGCTCGAGATGGGCCTTGGTTTATAAAATAGTGGAATTATGGGGATTTGAGGGCACGCTCCCAACTCTCATCACTAAAAGGGGTAAAGGGGCGTCCTGAAGCTTCGGGATGGGACTAGGAAAAGGGACAAGCTTTAGTTACTCACTCGAACCTGCATCAAACCAACCAAACAAGTTGGTTAGTTTGCGTTCTGGAGCACCCTTAATGCTAGGACAAGCCACGGGCAACTCTGGACTCACAAGATTCACCACGGCTCAGACTCGGGGGAAGCCACCACCTTCCCCCATATAGTATTCTCTGCGTTACTCGGCGGCACCCACATTCGAATGGCTTTTAGTCCTAGGACTCCCAAGGAGGAGTCCCGAAACTATCCTGGTTTGGATTCTTGGGACTTTGTGAGTTCATAACTATTTGCTCAAACCTCGAATTGGGATGAGGTTTAAAGAAAACTTGTAGCTCTCGTTGAGAGCTTTCCAACGATGTGTCGCATTTCATTTGCACACACCGGGGTCGGGTCGATTCTCGACTTTTAGTGGTCGGGAGTCAAACTGCCAGTTTGACTCCCGACCCTTCTTTTTGCCATAACTTGTGCTACAGATGTCGAAATGGCTCATGCAAGGCATTTTCGACATCTACACTTCAATAGCTTTCCAATGGCATGAAGAAAGTTTCAAGGCGAGGTGCTTTGACCCTTGCAATGGAACTTTGAAGTTTCGGGAGTCTCGGAGGACTCCCAATTCCCCATTTCGGGAGTGTGAGTGTCATCCTCACACTCCTCCAAAAGTGGGGTTGCGTCAAGTTCAAAATACGCCTTCACATATTGTTGCAAGTTGTCATTTGTTACATTCACAAGGTCACGGAGTTTGCATCTTGAGATGTAGTCAAAATTATTTGGAATGAATTCCAACTCAGTGCGTTGTTTGAAAAATTCCAATGTGTAGCCATGGGTCTTCCTTTCCTCTTGTTTCATTGTCCTCCACCATGTGAAAGCATAACCTTTTAAGTAGGATTGGGCAAATTCCATAACCAAATGTCGCCCAACTTTGGTGACATGAAGGTAGTCCTCCATTTCCACAAACCAAACATCTATAACCTTCCAATCTTGGATCCTATCAAAATTCCTAGGTTTAGCAGGCTTGAATCTTACACCTTTTGATGATCTTCCTTTGAGGGTTGCAACCAACTCAGTGAAATTGGGCCTATTCATTTTTAGTAAAACTTCTAATTTTTGTTCTGGAATGAAAAGGAATGTGGTTGGTTGTTCCTGTTCATTTTCATGATCATCGTGGTTCTCACAATTTTCCTGTTCTTTAGAGTCCTCTTATTTTTCCTCCCTAATGGCTTCAAATGGAACATCTAGGTCTTGGGTGGGTTCTTCCACCATGGTCTCTTGTACTAGTTTACGGGTCCTCTTCGGTGCCATTGGAATTCCCCAATAGGTGAATCGAGCTTTACTAGAGCTTTGATACCATGTGACGCACCCCCAAGTCCAGGCCATGGTGAATCTTGTGAGTTTATGATTGCCTATGATTTGTATGTGCACCAAAAGTGTTCCAACTACACACTAACCAAGTTATTGTTTGGTTTGTGCAAGTTTGTGTGAGTAATTGATTTGCTTGTCAATCTTCTTAGTCTTTATCCCAGAATTCTAGCACACCCCTCTACCCCCGAAGTGTTGTGAGCCAAGGAGTGCACCCCAACTCCTATTCCTTCCATTGTTTTCACCTTTGGACTTGCAATTGAGTCCATCAAAGAGTTTGGGGGTGCGTCAATGATTCCCTATCAAAATTTATAATATTTTAAAAATCTATTTGATTTACTAGTAGTTGAGTTTTGTTGGTTTTAAAGATCACCCCCCTTGGATAAGAATTTATTAAATTTTTGTTTCATTTATAAAACCAATTATCTACTAGGTGGCCTTAATAATTAACAGTTAACTTGATCAAAAAATGTATTGATGAAGAGGTGGACATTTTTTAGAATAATTGTCAAAAGACCTCTTGTGAATGAAATGTTAAAACTAATTTTATGCCAATATTCCAATAGTTAAAATTAGTTCATGGATAACTTATCATTGGGAATAACAAGCTTCTTACCAATATCAAGGGAGGTGAAGTCTGTTAAAGTTCTACACTTTGACATAAGGACTATATATATATTGTCGCAACCCCACTTTGGGCTAAGTGTGAGGATGAGACTCACACTCCCGAAAGTGGGGACTTGGAGTCCTCCAGGACTTCTGAAACCTCAGAGTTCGATTATAGGGGTCAAAACACCTCACATTAGGGTGTTATTTATATAAATGGAAAGGTCTTGAAGTGTAGATGTCCAAAATGGCCTCGCATGATCCATTTGGACATCTGCAGCCCAAGTTATAGACAAAAGAAGGGCCGGGAATCAAACTGACAATTTGATTCCCAACCACTAAAAGTCGGGAATCGACCTTTTACCGACGTTTGTAGAAGGAGTGCGACAAGGAATTGGAAAGCTTTCAAGGAGAGCTACAATTTTGGTTTAGACCTCATTCCAATCGGAGGTTGGAGCCAGGAGATATGAATGCCCAAAGTCCCAAGAGTCCAACCCGGGACAGTTTCGGGACTCTTCCTTGGGAGTCCCGGGAAAAAGTGCCATTCGGATGTGGTTCTCGCGAAGTAACGCATAGAATACTATATGGGGGAAGGTGGTGGCTTCCCCTGAGCCCGGGCTGTGGTGAGTCAAATGAGTCCAAGGTCGCCCGTGGTTTGTCCCAACACCAAAAATGGTGCAGAATGAGTTCTAACCAACTTGTGTTGGTTTTGGATGCAGGACCGTGTAACAACATAATTGTCCCTCTTCCTAGTCTAATCCCAGGACTTCTAGCATGCCCTTCTTACCCCCTTTAGTGCTGGAAGTCGGGAGCGGCCCTCAAGTTCCAACTTTCCGCAATTCAACATTGTTAGACCCTCAAGTGGGTCTATTAAGGAACTTGGGAGTGCGTCATATATATATATATATATATATATATATATATGAACTAAGGTAGTTTGTTTTATTTGTATTCATGAGATCCACCTAACTAGGATGCTTCAGATCCCATTCTTGGTCTCTTTAGAAAGTTCTTGAATATTGAATGATTTTTTCAATGAAAATTAAATTAATCATAGCTAAAAATTTCAGAAGAATTAGAATGTGCATTTTGTGTTATTGGAAAGATCTTGATGAACATGATTTAATGGAATTTATTTGGTAAAATTTTGATTTAGAATGTGGAAGATATTGATTTTTAAGTGATTTTTACTATTGAAAATTCAAATAAAATTTTAAAAAACCAGGTTTTGGAAGGAAAATCAATTGAGGACGTGGTAACACTTGGGCCAATGGCATAGGCTACACTAGTATATATTGAATTCACAAATTTTTGTAAGGTTCATTTTATAACACAAAAATTCACTATTCAATCCAACATTCAATAATGTGTTGTGTAAAGGAATAATAATATTCTTGAATTAAAAGGAGTCTTACTCTTGGTGCAAATATTCCTACAACTCATTTATGGGTTCAAAATGTTAGCATTGTAAACTATCCAATTAATCTATTTCCAACAAAAACATTATTTTCTATGAAGGAAATCTTTGTCCCACAAGGTTGAATTAAATGCAAATAAGAGCATGTGAATTTTGTGTTGAACACTTTTTCGTCACTATAATAACATTCACAATGATCTTAGACTAAGATGTGTACATGTCATGTTATTCTTAAACACCATTTTGCACAATTTGGAACCGACTTAAAATGCCAATTGTAAGCTAGTAATGTAATGAAAGTTATAAACTTTGGGAAAAATGTCACAAATTTCTAATAAAGTTAGAAACTAATCACAATGTAGTTATAACAATGTTTTAATACAATTGCAAAAAAAAAAAAACATTAAAGCTAAAATATAATGGAAAACATATGCAATATTTCATTCATCAATTTTCTTCTTTTATCCTTTCATAAACAATGTCCATTGAATTAATTAAATAGTTGACATGATGATAGCATGGTCCATCGTTTCAAAGCGAACTTTTCAAGTACAACTCAACTATATTTTCAATGGTCAGTCCCTATGGATGATCAATGCCATATTTTAAAGGCTAAATATACTTTAGGATATTTTGGACCAAAAAATGAATTTAATTTAGATTTTAAAACATATTTTACCAAAAAAATTACTGAAAACCTCATACCAAAATAATTTACCAAAAAACCTTTACCAAAACTAAACTTTCCATTTTTTATTACCATTTTTTTACTACTGAATTCCAATATGTATCTTTAGCATTAAAATTGTAATGAGTAGTTACAAACTACCATTTAAGATATCCTATTGTGGACCACATTTTACTTTTGTCAATTTAAGAGAATTTTTTAAAGATCAAGTATTTTCGATAGATTAATCATTTTTTTCACCATCACTTCTAATCTATTTGAAATGCTAGCTAGGTGCAAATGAGATCAAATGAGCCAAAACATCATTTTAGAAAATAACTACATGTCCTTTCACCCAAAAATAATTTTTTCACACAAATAAAGTTTTGAATTTATTTTTTTCAGATTTTTATAATGAATGCTTATGATTTTCCAAGTATATGACAAAAAAAAATTTATAATTTTTTTTATAAATATGAGATTTTAAAAGGGTATTGATTCCTTGTAAATTCAATTTTTCGTCTTTAAAAATGATAACAATTTCAAATCATAACCAAAAATTGAATTAATTTTTTTTAATGTTTTCTTGTATAATAAACTACAACTTTTCTTAACACATCATGTACATTATACCCCATTTATATGTGGTAAAGGACTTTTGAAGTTTAAAAATTCTAGATCAATTTTGGAAAACTTTTTGAATTTTTAAAGTTTTAAAATTCCATATATTTTACAGTATGAATGTCTTTTGAATGTGGCTAATATGTCTTTATTTTCTTTAATTTTTTTCCATCAATTTTGTTTTATTATTTGATTCCTTTTGATAGTTCTTTGCAAACTTGATTCTTTTTAATGCAATAGGTTTTCATTTTCAAAGGTTTTAAATCAAAATTTAAACTTAAAATTATATCAAATGAATTTTTGGTTTGAATTCATTAAGATGCATATGAATGGAAAAGGAGCAACTTGCCATGATTGCCATGGTTTTAAATGGTAAAACATAAATATTTTTCTAATTTTGATTGTTTTTTTTTTGTTGTTCAACATCCTTTTGGCATGTTTGATTGTGACTACACCCAACTAATGTATGTGTGGTCGGAGGTAGATTTGAGTATTGTACTTTGATGGGAAGAAATTTAATTATTTTCTATTCTTGAAGTCATCTTTTTCAATATATACACACACACACATATTTGGCTTTTGAAGTTGTATTTGCTTCACAAGTTTGAATGTTTAAACTTTGTAGTTTCTTACCAAGTTTTTAAAAAGATTTCGTCACTTTGAAAAATCAATAGTCTATTTGTACTACCATAAATATAATTTCTTGCAAGTAATTATTTGACATTTCAACATATTAAAAAATGTATTTCACTCATTATTCCTAATCCCTAATTATTTTCATTTCCAAACCCATGATACATTTGAATGACTTCAACATTGTAGACTTACCAAATTGGTTGATAGTTTGATTTGTTTGAGATGCCAAACCATTCGTGTGGATTTTTTTGAAACAAATAAAATTATGTGATCAAAGACGATATGCAGTTGAAAATTGATTGGTAAAAAAATTGATTTTTTCCCCTAGTGTATGCATGTTCCATTCAAAAGGAATCATCATCATTTAATGCAATTACATTGCACAATTGTTCCCTAAATTTTGCTATGTGAAAATGCAACATAGTTATAGTTCTATGTTTTTTGGGTCAAACTAAAAGTTTGACATGGAAACTCCAATAGTCAATGCACACTTGTTTTAGTGTTTGGTTAAAGTTAAGTAAACTTCCCTTCTTCACTCATACATGATTTGATATTGCCTTTGCAATAGACATGATCAACATCATTGTTCATAAACCCAAATTAGTCTTTCATCTAAATGCCATTTATAAACATTTTTTTTGTTACATCAAGGTTATATTAGACTTTGGGATTTGTTATTGGTGAAGGGAAAAAAAAAATCTCATTGGGTACATTCAAGTGCTTATCAGGCTAGAGACCTACAAGATAGGAAGTTCACTATTGGGTATATCTTAAGTTCAATTTTAGATCCATAAAATGGGGAAGCAAGAAACAACCATGCAGTGCCCTATCATTGATAAAAGCAAATTGCATGGCGCTTAACATCATCACAAAACTTCCTATCCTATAATTTGGTAATAAAAATATGTGAAAATTCATATGAAAATATTTCATCCTACTTATATTTGTGTCATACATGATGTTTTAAACACATGACATCCATGTGCAAAAATTACAAACCTATGAAAGAACAATTTTTGCATGATTTCCATTATCAAATTGTGAGATGGAAAGTTTATAATGACTGTAGTAAAAAAAAGAAATATGGTTGAGGAGGCTTTTATCTATATAGGTGTTAAAAAAATTATTGTGCGATAATAAGAACATAATTGAGCTTTTAAAAAACCCTCTATTTCATGACTAATATAAACATATTGCGATTCAACATCATTTCATGAAGTAAAAAGATAGCAAGAAAGGAGATTGAAATAGATCAATCTCTAGTTCACTTTATGGAAAAGAAGGCAATTGACTAGAAAATAAACAACAAAGCATCTCAAATAGTCAAGCTTTCCACATGATCACTCTTAAACAATTCCATCCTTGGAATCACCATATCTTTAATCTACTTTGAAATTAGTTTGCAACTTCTAGTGTTCAAAGGAAGGTGTTGAAGATAGCAAGTACTAATTTAAATCAATAATTAATTTACCATGAAATTACTAGTAACTTTTTATCAAAATTCTATTACATGAGTCAAAGTAAGTAGCAATAGTTCATTACCATGTCATATTGACTATAAGTTAGTTAAATATCATCAATAGTGGATCTATTAGAACTTAGGCAAACTATCAAGTTGATCACCTGTGTGATTTGCATATAAGATGACTTTTGATTTTTTTTTACTTAGTTCATATGAATACATTTGCCTTCATATATCTCTAACACATTGAATTATTCTAAAGCAAGAAGCAATTGCATTAACATCTATAGGAAGTTAGAACTATTGGTCATTCAAATTGATCTAATAAAAAACAACCCATTGATGACCCATCTAATGACAGAATGAAACCACAAAAAAAAAAAAGTAAATTAGAAATGAGAAAGAATAACCCAAAAGACAATAACAACAAATAATAATCATTCCAAACAAACAAATAGATAAGTGATAGAAAGAAAAAAAACACATTATCCAAAATAAGCATATTTACAAAGGGAAAAAACACACAATGAAATTACAAGTTTCTATAAATGCTGAGAATGTTTACCTAGTTACAATCTAATTCAACTTGAAGACCGAAAAATAAGGTTATAGAGGTTCAGAATCCACATGAAAGAAAACATGAACAGAAGAAATCCAAAATAAAAAGAAACTAAAAAGACACAAGGATTCAAAACATAGAAGGAAAAAACTATTGAATTTTTTAAAGGAGGAAATAAAGGATCCACTTAAATAAGTTAATAAAAAAATGAAAACATAAGATATATAATTAAAAACAAACCAAATTAGAATCAATCTTCCCCTTTCCCCTCTTAATTTCGGCATCTCAAAAACCTGAGCACCTGACCAAGGTGAAAAGCCATGCCTAGTGGTGTAAGGTAAGGTCCTCAGGTAGTGGTGGCATTCAAAGAGATAAGGGCCTAAGACGAGGCTCTAGCTGAGTCAGGCCTCACCTTCTGGGAATGTTCCCCCCATGTGGGCCTTACCCACTTCAAAGTGCGAGGTGAACCTTTTCATAAGGTAGGTGAGGCAAGGCAGCCTTTGTGGCAGCAGGTGAGGCCTCTTCTAGGCTTGGTGTCCTTCCGGGTTTTTTTGCCCATCTCCTTGCACAACTTGCTTCATGCTACTGGTGATGGGTTGAGGTCCTAGGTTTCGTGTTTTCTCCTCTTAGGGCTCCTCGTTGTGCATTCTGCACTTTCTGGTGTCATCTTTTGTTTGGACTTCGGTCCTTTCTTTTTTCTTCTCTTGTTCCCTTGCTGGGTATTTTTCATTTATTTATGTATTTTTTTATTTTCATAAGCCTAAACATATATAGATTACAAGGCAGCAGGAGTGGGAGGGATTTTATGCCTACTATTTAGAGCAAGAGGTACCTTATGCTTATAAGTAGAGGCATAGGAATAAGATCCCTCCTCTTTTATAAAAGGGATATTCAGAGATTGAAGTGACCTCCAAAGACACTAGAAAATTTCTCTGAGTGCTTAAAATGTAGTTAGGTGTTCATCTCCAGCTGAATGAATCTGGGTTTCCATTCTTTGATGCATTGGTGGGTGTTGGTTCACTCAAGCCCAAAAGGGACTATCCTTCAGCTTGTGAAGGACCTGCTAGTTCTTTTTTAATGACTTCTTTGCAGAAGTATTTAGCAATTCTGAGTTACAAAGTGTTAGTGGATGGATTTCCAAAGAAAAGAGATGACTAATTGACGGAGGAGGTGATTAGCACCTCTAATGACAAACTGCAGTAGATACATAAGCTGAGTCTCTTTTGGCTGCACTTTGAGCTTGGCTAGAAGTTAATATCTGGAGTTGACTCAGGAAGAAAACACAATAATGTAACTGCACCTGGGTTATTGAGGGGACAAGAATATAGATTACAGAGGTGGATGCTAAATTGAGAAGTTCCAACAGTAATCTGACCATTGAGTTTGTGTGTAACATATTAAATTACACAGTAATCAAAGGCAGTGACTTTCAGGACATTAAGATGTTGACCAAATTTCCAGAACAGAATGGTCATTCTCTGAAAAGCATGAGAGTTTTGATATCATGGTTCTCAATGGTATACTCAAATCCTTAGAAAATGTACAACACGTGGTGCTGAAAATTGCAAGCGCCACCCACTACAAAATGTGGGGAAGTCTGTGAGGCCTCACTTCTTCCATCAATTATATTAAGACAAAAGGGCAAGACAGTCATTAATTATAAACAGATCCAGATTAGATGGAAATCTTCACAATATGGCTAATATCTGTGGAAAATCAACCTCCATGTGCTTTACTGTTGTTTCCCATGCTAGACAGTGGTCTGATGTGCTTGAGTTTCAATTTCCAGTGGTTGAGTTTTCATGGCAGGCGTTCAAGGTTTGCAGATGGGTGACTTGTCCACCAACAACAGGGGTATCCTGTGTTTTCTCAACCAAGTAAACTTCACAAGGGATGGTGCTTTGGCTGACTTGGAATCCAGGTAGGACAACAAAACCCACTCTGGAGTCAGGGGTGATGTCATCTGCAGGTCCAGCTGATTCCATCTTGAGACAATCAAATGGCAAGCCTTCTTCAACAAGAAATGTGGTGGCTGGGGTTTTGAAGGCAAAGGCCAGCCTGTGCACCAGCCACACTGAAACAGCAAATTTGCAGAAACTTGTGTAGAATGGAGTGTTGGGGTGCTTCTCCCTCTGCAGGATGCAGTTGCTGTGTTCAAGGTGCCCAAAGAGTTGATTCTCTGTGTGCTTGTCAAAGATGGCCTGGAACTTCAGGAAGCAAAACTTCTTAAGAAACAAGTCATGCTTTGCATTCTCAACCAGCATCTTGACTGTGAACTTCCGAAGATCATACTCCTGGAACTGTTGGAAGCTTTTCTTTCTGTACTGCTCAGCTTGCTGCATTGACAAGAAATCACTTGGTGGTTTCTCAACATCTTCAAGCAAAGTGGAGAAGGAACAATTGTCAAATCCTTCAAACAATTTCTGGTTCATGTAAGCTTGGTATTGAAACTTCTTGTGGGTTGCTTGTGGGATGGCAACCTTAAAATTCTGCAAAATGCGACCTTCTACTTCAGATCTAATGTTCACAGGGCACTTCTTGAGCTGGTCCATAAATTCCTTGGTGAATTTCCTTCCAGTATCCCTAACTGTACTGACAGCAGCTGAAAGCAGAGCAGGAGTGGCAGCTTTGGAGTCATCTAAATATGACCCACCTTGCGAGCTCTTGTCAGCATGCTTTTGCTCAAGGTGTAGGATCTGTTCGACCAACTTATCCTTCTCCTCTTGAAGGCAGTTCATCTGCAGATACATCTCTTCCTGTTTGGCCATGAACATTTCTCTTTGTTTCTCCAATCTTCGGAGACATTCTGCACTGTACGCTTGACGTAGCTCATTTAGCTTGCTGTTGAAATTGATTTCCAAGTCATGGGAAGAGTTCTTTAGTCTCTGAATTTCTTTTCTCTGCTGGAGTATTATCCCCCGTAACTTCTGCAGCAATTCATCCTTTGGGTCTGTCAGCTGGGCCAGTTCAGTCTTCACTGGTGGAGACAGAGAGTTGAAGACTGAACCAGACACCGACTGACACAGAGGATCTCTGTTAGATTTGCTAAGATCCTGTTGCTGCTGTTGGTCAGAGGAACTTTCAGTTTGTTGTAAGTTGTTAGAGGGTTCAGCACCACCAGGATTTTCAGTTTCCTGATCTGCATTCCCTGTGTTTGCAGCCTCCAGTTTGGTGTCACTTGGTGGCTCATCCTTTAAAGCTCCAGCACCTGAAGGGCAAATCTGTTCCTGTTGCTGTTGTTGGTCATCATCAACTAGCCCTTTCTGTTTGCCTATTTTGTTCTCTGCAGTTGATTCATCTGCAGAACTTACATTTTGGGGCTCACTGGGTGGCAATGGGCCTCCAGGAGTGAATTGAGCCAATTGACTGGTGTCATCCTTCTGCATAGCTTCACCATGTTTACCGACTGCATCAACATGTTCATCGGTTGATTCATTTGAATTCACACCTGCCATGGATGGATCAGAGGAACCTTCAGTTTGCTGTAAGTTGTTAGAGGATTCTGCAACACCTTTGACGGACTCTTCATTTTCCTGACCTGCATTCCCTGTTTTTGGAACCTCTGGTTTGGTGTCACTTGATGGCTGTTGCTCTGAAGCTCCAGCAGCTGAAGGAATAATCTGTTGAGCATTGAGGTTTTCACCACTTGTATCTGATTTGTCTCTATAAGACAATAGTTCAGCATCACCACAACTCAATCCACTTTCATCCAACTGTACCGTTGTCGAATTGTGAGGTTGGTCTGAATCATGAGTCAGACCTAAATTATGTTGAGCAGTGGGAAAGGCTGAGGTGCTTTCATGACTGCAAAGTCTATCAGGTTGCAATTCCATGACCTAGATTGCACGTGGTAAGATTTGTCAAGCTGCTGTAAGCACTCTCAACCACCCCAGAAGACCAAAACTGCAAAAGATCCCAGACCTTACCCTGGTCAATTCAAAGTTTTCAAGCAATATGCATAACCAATAACTAGAACTGTGAATTGCTCCCAAACTTCTTAAAATATAAATACAAAGAATTAATCCCTTTTAAATTCCCAAATGGATTGTCTACATCTCGAAGCAGAGCTTTACTCTCACTGCCCCTCAAGGTCAAACTCAAATGAAACCATCGAGACAAATCCTCCTCCTTCTTCAGTGCTTAATATACTCAACAAAGCCTTGAGCTCTCAATCGTCACAGATGGAATACTACAAATACAAGACAAACTTTCTACTCTAGTTCAACATTGAAACTGTTCCTTGCATGAACATCCTTCAAATATCCAACTCTTAAATATGCATTTCCACTAATGATTGTCTCCTAAAGCAACAACCCACATAGACAGAATATCTTGATGCACCAAAACACTGAAATGCTCAGCCCACCTGCATAAGCTTATCCGATTTGCTAAACCCCTGCTGCAGTCCCGCAGATCCAAATTCAAGCTCTCCCACTCTGAAAAAAAGGGAAACTCAGTGACGCCTGGATGAAAATTATCAGCTTTCTCATGGGATTACTTTCTTTTCCGAATCCCCAAATGTACTCCAATATACAAGCTGTCACGTTGTGGTGATAAGAAACTCAAACTGCATCTAAGCTTCTAGGGTGGTGATCTTTGGAATTCCCCCCATTTGTTCTGAAAACCAAAACACACTCCTCTCGGGCTCAAACAGGAAACTCACCCGCATATATATAAGCCTGTGGAATCACCGGTTTTGAGTCTTCGGATCGGCTTCTCGCTTCCAGCTCTCAGACTCCCACCCTAGAGATATGAGCTGTAGTCTCTTGAGCTTCTACCGTTGCTGTTTGCTGTGTAAGATCAGCTTGCAATGAAGCTCGAAAAAATGCTGAGGGGGAATCACAAACACGAAAGCCGCACAAGCTTCTAAAATGTGCAAGACAGGGAATCCACAGGGAAAGAAACAGAGGCAAGCGACTCCAGTGTAACGAGATGCGTTTGCTACGCAAAAGCTTCTAAAATGCGCAAGCACAGAGAAGCCACAGGGAAAGAAACAGAGGCAAGCGACTTCAGTGTAACGAGATGCGTTTGCTACGCAAAAGTTTCTAAAATGCGCAAGCACAGAGAAACCACAGGGAAAGAAACAGAGAGGCAAGCGGCTTCCGTGTAACGAGATGCGTTGGCTACAAGCGCGTGCTACCGACAATTTGGGTGCAAAAGAAAAACAAAACAGGCTTAACCAAGTACATCAATTACCGATAGTCTGAGAAAGCACAGGGAAACCACCAGAGATAGGCTAAGCGGCTTTCGTCGTAACGCAGACGCGTCGAGTAAAAGCGCGTGCTGCCGACATTTTGGGAGCCAAAGAAAAAGGAAAAGAAATCTAGGCCTTGCCAAATGAGTGGAATCATGCCGGCAATTTGAGATTCACACCCATGCTGTAAGTACAGGGACGAAGCTGCAAGTAACCGAGAAATCGCACCAGCTTGCTCTCCCGGTAGAAATTTCCTTGGAGTTGTAACTAAAAGTTAAGGAAGTTTGTTACGGAGCAAAGGGGGCTTTTGCTTCGGAAATCAACGATTTGGTTCTGTTTTTTTTCTGCAGTGCGGACGAAAGTCGACGCAGGTATGTACGAGTTTGTAAACTGCGAAAACACGTCTTCTGGGAGAGAAAAGGAAGGCCCGAACGTTCCTAGCGACAAGGGAATGCACCGATTCAAAAATATTGAATTTGGACAAAAGAAAAAAAAACGAGAATTACCAAATCACAATCCTGTTGCTTTCCCATCTTCTCAATTTTGCGCAACTCGCTTTACTCACAAATCTTATGTCATTTATTGTTGTGGACTTGGCACCAAAGATTAATTCAATTTAATGTAAACTAAAATAAATAAAAACTTTAAAGAACTTCACACAGAAGATTGTGCGACAAAGAATTGCCCCAAGGGTAATGGCTAAAAATGATATGGGTACTATTTAATATCACAAAGATCCTAGGCTTGAACTTTGAACCTGCTGGTGAGTAGGAGAAAGTCATGTCATGTCCTATGGTGTTAGGCCTAACTTGGGAGTAGTTTTAACAGCTTGTCGATCAAGTGTCTTACCTATTCCCAAACAAAACAAAATTGGTACCAAATATATAGTGATGCTTAGCAAATCACATTGGAGGGCTGACCCATCCTAACGAGGTTGATTAATACTTGTGTCTTTTCCTTTCATTTGGTTTGGTTCATAATCTCATGCCAAAGGTGTAACAGAGAATGTTTTCACAATGGTTGATGTTCATCAATAATGGGATGAACAACAAGCTTGATGTTTGTAGAGGTTGTAATATGATGAAACCCTGCCAATCATAAATAAACCAAAGCACCCAAAAAAAAGGGGGGGGGAATGCAAGGAACAAAATGGAAGGACCCACATCCAACTAGACAAAAGAACCACCTGAGAGGTGGAACCACAAAGGGAACATCAAGTTCCAGAACCCCAGGTGTACATGTAATGTTCCTAGGCCTAGTGAGGCAGAAGGCAGACGTAATGAGACTGTTGTGTCACAATCTCATGGCAGGAATCACCACCTATTTAGTAGGATCACCATCCAACAACGTACATTGAGGATGTGCCACAGCCATAGCTCCAGTATGAACCTATTCACAATATGAGTTGATCCTACATTGTAATTCCTTGTAGTTGAAGTAGCACAAGGTCCATCTGAGGCTCAGCAAGTCTCTCAAGTGTTGATCACACAGGTCCCACAGACAACTCTGGATCAGGCTTAGGTTCCTGATTCCACTGATTCAACTTGCCATATTTTTGCCTTAGCTTTTACTTTCTTTACCCTAGTGTTTGGATTTTAAGCACATAAGGGGTAGGCTACTAGTAGGTTAGGCATTTGAGAAGCTACTAGCTAGTTATATGAATTGGCCTTATCATAACAATCCCAAAATTGACTTGGGATTTTTGTAAAAATACCACTAACACATGGTGAATTCATGGCTAACATGTTGAAGAAACGTCCTTAAAAAAGGGGGCTGTAAGAATCTCCAAAGAAATTGTTCTCATGCTATAAGATAGGTACATGAACTCTAATAGTAGATGTTAGGATTAGAAATCTTGTAGCATTAAATGAAAGGCCACCCTTAGAGACCTCCCTATAGACCCCGAGCAAAGAACAAATAGATCATGAGTTTTTTTCAAGATGCAACTTAAAGGGAAAAGCTGAACAACAATTTGTTGTTCATCACCTACATAACAGAGGTCTTAGCAACAACAGTGTGCATTATGCATGTATATTGACTTGAATTGGCATTTTGTTGTTTGAATTGGCAATTTGTTGTTCATCATAGGTTTACCAATGGTCTTAACAACAATGGTTGCATTGTGCATGTATATTGATTTGAGCTAGCAATTTGTTATTCATCACCTATACCAAAGGTCTTGACAATTTAATGGTGTGCATTGTGCATGTATATTGACTTGAACTAACATTTGTATGACCAACTTAAAATTGACTTGGGACAAATTAGAAAATTTAGTAGACTTGATCTCCATTTGCAAAGAGACAAATGTAATGATCTAGGATTCGACATTTATGTATAGAAATATAATTGTATTTACATTTGCAAGACAACTAAAACTCATAAAACAATATGGCTCACTTCCCACAAGAACAAGTCCATCCAACTTCAAAGGTTGACATGTTATTTTAACATCATCATTTGACTTCCTAAAGAGACTTAAGTTGATCTTTTTGTTTGACCCAACACATTGAATCTTCATATATAGACACAAATTTTGACCAACTTGAAATTGTTGATATTTGTAGAGTTTGTGAAAATTATTGTCACATCATTTATTAGCACTATTAGATGTTTAAATGTAGATGTTATTCATAATACCTAAATACTTGCATCAAGTTTTTTTTTATCATATACCTTGTTTGCATCATGCAAATATAATGTTTTTGCTTTTGATTTTTTGATTTTATAATATGGATTTAAAACTCAATTTCTTTTGTTCATGTGGTTTATAAATCTTATTGTTTAATTTTTTTCATGCCTTTGACACCTATGATAGAATAACCAAAAATATCCCATGGTAAAATATCCTATAATAACCAATAACAGTTTATGGTAAAATAACCTTAAATAGTTTTAAATAATTTATGATCAAATATTCAATAATAGCCTACAATATAATAGTTAATAATAGGATATCATAGAATAACCAAATTTAGCCTATGGTAGAATAACCAAAAATAATTAATGGTAAAATAATTTAGAATAACTAATAATAACCTATAAGAAAATAACAAAAAAATCCAACAATAGCCTATGATACAATAACCAATAATAGCTTATGATAAAGTAACTAACAATAACCTAAGGTAAAATAACCCAAAATAGCCAACAATAAAAAAAACCAATAATAATTAATGGTAAAATCATTTAGAAATAATCAATAACAGTTTATCATACAATAGCCAATAATAACCTATGGTGAATAATGTTAAATAACCAATAATGGTGTACGATATAATAACAAAGAATTGCCAAGAATTGCCTATGGTACAAAATAATGTGTGATAACAAAAAAAATCATCATTACACTAATATGCTTTTCAATTCACTATGTGTTTCATTAGATTTTTAGTGAAATTGAACAAATTTACTATGGTGAAAGTGGGCAACCCCTTAGTAAATGGGGATGAGTTACTATAAACAAGTGTATTTACTAATAACTAATTGAATTCACCAATAGTTAATTAAATTCACTAATAGTTAAATCATTACTAATAAATTCATTAATAATAAATTTACTAATAGTTAATTACGAACCTAGGTTAGGCACATAGGAACCTTCAATATACTACCTAGCCTAAGGTTCGTAGCCCACCAACCTAGGGTGTAAATGTTAAAGTTGAATCTTTCACTTCTTTTCACTTCTATGTTAAGGAACAAATTCTTAATCATTGAACCGTTATTTAAATGAATGATATTTTTTTGTCATCACATATTGTTATGCACAACTTTTTTTTACCTTAAATTATTTTAACAAATTTTGATTATTCTTGGCAATTCTACTTTAAGTTATTTTACGTTATTTCACCATAGGTTATTGTTAATTATTATGCATCATATTATCATAGGTTATGTCAAGGACACGAAGAACCCTATAAACAAAGGTTTAAGTTTAATTTTCAAACAAGGAATAAGACAAGATTATATGACTCAAAAATAAAAACACAAAAACTATGAATAAGGACACAATATGTACAAAACAAACATAAAAACATATATTTATTATGTTAATACATGCAAACATGAACATGAAAAGAACATGACAAAACTATGGTGCAAGATTGTGCTTGAGATTGATGTTGAATACACTTAAGGAAATGAAGGGTCCCACTTTTATTTATACCCCTTTGGGGACCTAGTTTAAGGAAGTTTCCAAGGAGGCTTCTATATATGCATCGAGTAAAAAAACTTTTTAAAAACCTTTTTAACTATGAATTAATTATGAGTTAACTAAAACATAACTAAAAATAAACTTTGATTTAAATAGGAATCAACTTAAAATTAACTAGAATTGATTAGGATTTAATTAAAAGTTAACTACGATTTCACTTGGAGTTAACTATAGCTTAATTAAAAATTATCTAAAAATGAACTAAGAGTTAATTAAGAGTGAATTAAAAATCAATTTTCCAAGTGAACTATGAATCAAATGGAAATGAACTAAAATTTAATTGGAAGTCAATTAAGAGTGAACTATAACTAAATTAAAAGTTAAACACAAGATTATTATAAGTCATGAATGAACTCCATGGCATTGACATCCATGACAAGCTATTGGTGGGGATTTTATTGTAGGCTATTATAGGTTATTGATGGTTATTCTATTGATGACCATTCTAAAGTTAGTTATATTTAATTATGTTAAAATATTTTACCATAGGTTATTGTTTTCTATTTTAGGTTATTTTACCATAGGTTATTTTTGGCTATTCTATTGTAAGTTATTATTAATAATTTTATGTTATTTTTTATTATTATGCCACAAATTGTTGTTGGTTATTCAATATTATTTACCATATGTTATTATTGGCTATTTTAATTTTTTTCATAGGTTAATTTTAACATTGTTAATTATTTTATTGTGGGTTATTATTGGTTATTCTAAATTATTTATTACAAATTATTCTAATTCTTATTGGTTATTTTACCATATACCATTTTTGGTTATTTTAAGGTATTATTGGTTATTTTAGAATAATCTACCATAGGTTATTCCACCTTAAATTATTAAATGAAATTTATTATATAAAACGTTTTATGTTCTTAGAACGTTTTCTAAATGCAATGACTAAGAACATCAAAATACACAATATTCTTGATATTTCAAAATTTATGGAACCTAATAAATATATATATTTAAAAAAAATAATGAAAATGTTCATTTCAGTGTTTCTTATGATTTTTCAAAATTTTGATGGGTCCAAGAAAATCAAGGTGTGACATTTCTAGTGGTACCACTCAAGGACAAGACTACCTTTGTTTTTAACATTTATGCAATTATATAATCATATATATGATTACATGACACTTAGTAGTCATTTAAAAAGAAATGACATGTGTTCTTTTGACCTTGTTTGATTAGTTATAAAAGTTGGATAAAAATTAACGTGCTCATCATGCACATGCCAATGTTGATTTATTGTTCATTTTTCGATTAATTATTTAGTTCGTGTTTAATTTTTTTAGGGTCCCAATTAAGGTATCAATAATTTTTGGGGTGTAATCATTGGTCATGCATGGGTTGCTTTTCAAATACTTTGAAATTCATGGGTTATATTGCCAATTATACATTGGTTGTAAGGTTTATTTTGGAATTTTTATTGAATTTTTTTTTAATGTGTTTTGTCCATTCTTCAAAAGAAAATAGTAAAACCAGAATGTTTTAGATTAATTTATATTTAGCTTTGGTTTAACCAAGATTTTGTTTTAATGAACTTAAATTTAACTTTGGTAATTACTTTTAATTTATTTATGTTTATCTTAGGTTAGTTTGTAGGTTTAACATAAAATTTAGCCTTGAGGTTTGAATTAGGTTTGGCATCAATCAAGTTGAAGTTTGCTTAGCTTTAGCCTTGGGTAACATATGATAATTAACATAGGTTTAACATTGGTCTAACATTTTTTTAATATAGATTTAATTTCATTAAGCTTTGATTGCTAACCTAGGTTTTTAGTCTAGTTTAACATTGGTTAGTTTAGTTTTAGCCTTAATTAATCTAATTTTAGCTTTGGTTTAATCTTGCTTTAGTTTAGGTGTTAACGTAGATTTAATTTAAGTTTAATTTTGGTTAACGTAAATTTAACTTGAATTAGCAAGTCGGTCAACTTAATTTAGTCTAAATAGTCAACATCCTACAATAACCTAAGTCAATCTATGTTAGTGTAGGGCTAACCTAACTTAAATAAAGTCAACCTACGGAAATCTAGGTCATCTTAGGTTAGCGTAAACTGGACTTGATCAATTTAAGTATTCTAGCTTATCTTAAGTTTAACTTAGGATACTTTAAGTCAGCCTAAGGTTCAAGACTAGGTTATCCTAGGTCAACCTTAAGAGGCCTAGGTTAGTCTGAATTAGGCTAGTTCGACCCTTGTTGCATTTGATTGACTTTGATTTCCCTTGTAGGTAGGATGCAAGAGAGCATTTCCCGAAATTCTGTTTGGGTGGGCATGCTTGTTGATCTGGACATGCGTGCATATGGACACAATGTAGCCAAAAGTGGTGTCTAATACTTCTATTGCACACCAATTCCTAAGCTAGAAAATTGTGAACAGTTGCTGTCTACAATAAATAGATTGACATGCTTACATAAGTCACTTATTCTTCCCACAGATTCTCTCTAACAATTCTCTACAGAACATATTCTATGGACCTTGAGGAATCAGCACTCTCTTGGTTTCTCTCTCACGAGCCCACTGGTCTTTCATTGGCAATTGACATCCCAACCCAACAAACACAGACTTCCCCCATCACCTTTGTGTCTCACCCAAAAGAGATATATAAAGGAGAATCGAATCCTAAACAACCCAGTCATGAATTCTTCCAAAGTCCCAGGTCTGCTCTCAGTTTTCCCAATTCCCTTTTGAGCTCCCACACAAGTAGGTGCTCAGTCCCATCCAAATGAACCCCAATGCATGTCCCACAGAGAACCCCAACTACATTCCACCCCACAATAATCTGCCATACAGACCGCTCATGAAACCTCTATGGTGCTTCATCCATTTCCTCAATCAGTCCCTAGCGTTCTACAAACTCAACACATTGCTTCTCTTCTGAAGATTATAGCGCGACGGAATTCTACTACTCCAGAAAAGAAGACTTCACCTTGTGGTAGAGAATTCCTCCCTAACCACCACTTCACAAAGACATTGAAAACAACAGCCATATACTTTTCCTGAAAATCAAACAGAAAACTTAGCTTATCTTGGTGAGTCTGCCCAGCATTGCACCGAGCACCACTTCTTGTAGTCAGCATGCGCACACCTTCTGCCGTCACACAATCCAGCGAGCCAATCCAAGGTAAACTCCATAAACAGCAATGAAGAGCAAGCAACAATGGAGATAAGCACTTGAGCTTCCAAACAAAAACCAAACAGACCGCACGCACACAATGCAGCCTGCAACCGTAAAATAAAACAGACAAACAACAAAAATTAAACCATACAGCTTAAAACAAACTGAAGGTTCCTCTGATCCATCCATGGCAGGTGTGAATGCAAATGAATCAACTGATGAACATATTGATGCAGTTTGTAAACATGGTGAAGCTATACAGAAGGATGACACCAATCAATTGGCTCAATTCATTCCTGGAGGCCCATTGCCACCCAGTGAGCCCCAAAATGTAAGTTCTGCAGATGAATCAACTGCAGAGAACAAAATAGGCAAACAGAAAGGGCTAGTTGATGATGACCAACAACAGCAACAGGAACAGATTTGCCCTTCAGGTGCTGGAGCTTTAAAGGATGAGCCACCAAGTGACACCAAACTGGAGGCTGCAAACACAGGGAATGCAGATCAGGAAACTGAAAAGTCTGGTGGTGCTGAACCCTCTAATAACTTACAACAAACTGAAAGTTCCTCTGACCAACAGCAGCAACAGGATCTTAGCAAATCTAGCAGAAATCCTCTGTGTCAGTTGGTGTCTGGTTCAGTCTTCAACTCTCTGTCTCAACCAGTGAAGACTGAACTGGCCCAGCTGACAGACCCAAAGGATGAATTGCTGCGGAGGTTATGGGGGATAATATTGCAGCAGAGACTAAAGAATTCTTCCCATGACTTGGAAACGAATTTCAAAAGCAAGCTAAATGAGCAAGTTGAGCTGCTTTGTCAAGTGTACAGTGCAGAGTGTCTCCGAAGATTAGAGACACAAAGAGAAAAGTTCATGACCAAACAGGAAGAGATGTATCTGCAGATGAACTGCCTTCAAGAGGGGAAGGATAAGTTGGTTGAACTGATCCTATACCTTGAGCAACAGCATGCTGCCAAGAGCTTGCAAGGTGGGTAATATTTAGATGTCTCCAAATCTGCACTCCTGCTCTTCTTCAGCTGCTGTCAGTACAGTTAGGGATACTGGAAGGAAATTCACCAAGGAATTTATGGACCAGCGGAAGAAGCGCCCTGTGAATATTAGATCTGAAGTAGAAGGTTGCATTTTGGAGAATTTTAAGGTTGCCATCCCACATGCAACCCACAAGAAGTTTCAGTACCAAGCTTACATGAACCAGAAATTGTTTGATGGATATGACAATTGTTACTTCTCCACTTTGCTTGAAGCTGTTGAGAAATCACCAACTGATTTTTTGTCAATGTAGCAAGCTGAGCGGTACCAAAAGGAAAGCTTCCAACAGTTCCAGGAGTATGATCTTTGGAAGTTCACAGTCAAGATGCTGGTTGAGGATGCAAAACATGACTTGTTTCTTAAGAAGTTTTGCTTCCTGAAGTTCCAGGCCATCTTTGACAAGCACACAGAGAATCAACTCTTTGGGCATCTTGTACACAGTGACTGCATCCTGCAGATGGAGAAGCACCTCGACACTCCATTCTACACAAGTTTCTGCAAGTTTGCTGTTTCAGTGTGGCAGGTGTAGTGACATTATTTTATTTTCTTCTTGAGACAAACTCTGGATCTAAACTTCTACCTACAGTATCAGGTATACAACACATTTCAAGCCAAGCCTCAAACTGCAGCTGGAGTGACACTAAGCTAATGTACTACAGTCAGTTACTTGAAATGCTAAAATGCACCATTACTAGTCATCTCTTTCTCATTGAAATGCATTGAATCATATCTGAAAAAGTGGTCCCAAACATGAGATCAAGACTTGCCTTGCAAACATGTGAAAATTGCCTATCAGAAATCATACAAGCATCCATGAGGAGGTGAAAATCAAATGACCATTGTACAGAAAAGAGACTAGAGGGATCAGAGCTTGCAGCTGGTTGCCCACTAATTCTGTCAGTGGATTATCCCTACTTGGAGCTCCATCCCCAACTTTGGATCCAGCCTGACCCTCAACATTGATCACTACCTATTGAAATATCCTGCAACTGTCTGCTTCCCAATTGTGGCTTATTCTCAGTAATGCTGTGATTGTTGCCATCCTACTCCAGCTCTTCACTCTCCACACTCTCAAGAGTAAACATGGGTTGTGACAAAACTGCAAAACGATCTGTTCTCTAATTTTTTCCAGTGGCATTAAATTCCTTGAAAGCCACAATCATCCACACCACAGTGACTTTCTCAGCATGCAAACCAGTTCCTTCTATTCTCTTAAGAAATGCATGACCAATCCGAGCTCCAAAAGAAAAGCTGTGAAAAGAAATTGAAAGCATCTCACAATGTGTAGTCAATACCTGTGGCCCTTGTGACAAAGAGAGAGGAAAGTCTGAAAGTCAAAAGCTTGAGTTCATCTGCCATTGATAGACTGTCCATGCGTCACAGCCCACTGTGCCCATCACAACGAAGGCCGCCAGCGATCATTTTCTGCACGCTCATTTCACATACTCCCTTTACAAAATCTCCAATTCAGAAATCTGAATTTTATAGCTTGGTCATCTGGGTTTCAACACTATTATTACAGGAAATTCCCATGAGTTCAGGTTTGAGGACCTATGTAAGCTAATTTGTTGAAGTTAGTTCAGAAACATGGCTTCCCGAATTGAAAAAGAAGGAAATGTTGCGAACAGTTTATAGTTGATCAAAAGAAAGGAGAACTTTCAAGTTTCCTTATCATATTATGCGTAAAAGAATGTCAAGATGATTGCATTGGTTTAAGACAAGCATGAATTCCCCATCTCAGAAGGCTTGAAATCCCCATCTTCAAACTTCACACTGGATTTCCTTCTGCAGGGCTGAGAGAAGGAGCATGTACTCTGAAATCATATACAGAAACCGAAGAGCAGAAAATTCAGTTTGGCATCAAAAGCAGAGGAAGAAGCACAACATTAGACATCACCTCCATTTCAGGTACTCGTGAAAAGCTTTCTTGCGAATTCGCTTGTCTCGCTCCTTGCGAGCGAGCACCTGGAGATGAGACAACTTGGTGCTATCCTGTAACCCTACAGTATGTCATAACCTGTAACCCTAATCCTTCCCCACATTCTTCTTCCGGCGCTCTCTGCTGTCGAGGTAGGTAGTTTCAGATGCCGCTGGTCTCTGCGGAAATAGCAGTGCGTTGCAGCTACCTTGCTTGCTATGCGATCCATGATAATGTTCACTGCATTTTGCAACAACAAATCAGACTTGAAACCAGGAGAGAGAGAGAGAGAGAGACAGAGCAGAGAAACTCCACTCAGAGAGCCTTTTGCGTTATGAATTGTGAAGGTTAGCAGTAGGGAGCTAGGGCTCATACCAGACAAAGGAAGGGAAGCTTTTTTTTCACGTCTTTTCCACTATAGACTCGAGGACAATAGAGCAGAGATGCCGCATCCGTCAGTAGTATTGGCAACTGCGGGCTATGATCACACCATTCGCTTTTGGGAAGCAACGACTGGACGATGCTATCGAACTCTGCAGTACACGGACTCGGTACGTTCCTCGAACTCTCCATTGTTTGAACAAGAGCTGAAGGGAGCTCAGATTGCAAAAGATTTGTGTTCACTTCACGATTTGCTAAAAAGAAACACAACTTGTTTCATGTTTTTTCTCCATAAAATCTTTCAAGAGAAACTCTGGTAGTTTCATCAGGATACTTCTTGTACAGAAGATCAGATCGTCTCTGTGCTCAGATCGTCTGTGCCTTTGCAGCAAGTCAACAAGTTGGAGATTACTCCAGACAAGCAGTATTTGGCAGCAGCTGGCAATCCACACATTCGCCTCTTTGATGTCAATTCCAGTCATCCACATCCTGTATGTATCCTATCTGTTTGATTTCCAGTTTTATATTCAGTTCTGCGCACATGGAACTGTTGTTGTTGTTGTGTATCTACATGTGCAAGCCATGCTGAGACTTGACTGCAATTGATATCAGCAACAACACAGTTTACAACCCCAATACACCTAGGGTTTTTTGAGCTGCAATCCTGAAACATTACCATGATCCCCAACTCTGAACTCTAAACCCTATTTTGCTGTGTGGTTCTACTACTCTCTGATATGCCATGTTGTCACTATGTTTTACTTGTACTCTGTTTAGCTATGAAAAGCAAAGCACTGTCTCAAATGCCAATGTTTTGTCACTGTGTTTTACTTGTTTTACTCTGTTCAGGAATGAAAAGCTTTGCTTGCAGGTGTGTGTAGTCCTGTATGCAAGTGCTTTGTTGTGACCAATCTTGTGAGTGAGCTGTTAGATACACTCTTGAGGAATTTCTTCGGAAACTTGCTGAGCAACTTTGTGGGGTTGGAAATTGGAATGTGGTGGCAGGTTATAAACTATGAATCCCATACGAATAATGTTACAGCAGTCGGTTTTCAATGTGATGGAAAGTGGATGTATTCTGGCTCTGAAGATGGCACTGTGAAGATCTGGGATATTAGGTACAGTTCTACAGTTTTACCAAATCTTTTTGTTTTGTGTCACTGAACAAAGTAATAGGTGTCTTAGTGGCTATTTGTTGAATTTTTTTTGTCTTTTGAGTTTTGTATTGCACAGTAGCAGGGATATTCCAGGGACTAAATCATCAAGACATCTCCAGTAGTCCTAAGAATTTGTTGTCATGGTTTCAAACCTTGTATTCATGATGACAGCCTCAGTTAACAATGTAACAACTATTCAATTGTTTTACTCTGTTTTTATTAAACTTATTTAGTGTTGCAGAGCACCTGGTTGTCAGCGGGAATATGAGAGCCGGGCAGCTGTCAACACTGTTGTTCTTCATCCAAATCAGGTGCATCTCTAACCACCGGTTCCATCATCTTGGTATACTTTCAGTCTGCTTGTCAGCCCAGGCTTTTGATTGTATCAGTCTTAAGTCTAGAGGCCAATTGTCAATGTCTTCCTCACTGTTGATGTCAAATGGTTGCTCTCATGATGGGTGTGATCCATTATACCACAGATCCTTTTGGTGTTTGTGTGTCTGTATAATCCTTGTCCAGGGTACCCACCATGTTGAAATCATTTTCTTGTGCAAGATGTCTTCAGGTTACTGTTTTCTGACTGTCAGATCTTTATGTCCATGTTTCCTGAAGCTACTTAGGATAGTGAACAGCCAATATCATGATTGACTCTTCCCTTTGCTTCTGGATATGCAACAGAGACTCAGGCCACAGATTTTTGTTAAAATTTTTGCCCTAAGTTTTGAGCAGATTATATTGTTGTCTACCCACTTGTTGGGGCTGATGAAGTCAGTTGGGAGTAATGGCAGCTAGTTGTTTTGATAGAAGGTTTTGATAAACCAGACTTTGTGAGTGATACTCACAAGGTTATGACTGCACTCATTCTGATTGTGTTTGGATTGGTTTGGGCAGATATGACACAAAATTTGTGTGGTTACCTTTCGTGCTGTTGTGGAGTTTATCTCTGCAACCATGTCAGTAAAATAATAGATAGGAGTCAATTGAAAGTAGTCTGATCTTTGAAGGAGGTAATTGATAGATAAAATGTGCACAAATGCAGTCCATAGATGATGGGTTAACCTGTAGTGAATGTGCACTACTGTGTGTTCAATTTCAGACAGAGCTGATATCTGGAGATCAGAATGGTAACATCCGCGTGTGGGATCTCACAGCCAACTCCTGTAGCTGTGAGCTGGTAGGCGTTCAATTCTCAGTGTTCCCTTGTATTTTTGCTGTTGCTGGTGCTTCATAAAAAGAGAAAAGTTTAGCCTTGGTGGTTCAGGTGATGTTCAACTGCATGGAGGCCCACATTTGGCCTAAATGGATATTGGCCTGTAATGTCACAATCCCACCAAAATGGTCAACTGCAGGAGGTTAGGCATGTGTGGAATTCTGGTGCACTTCCTAATTTCTTGTTGGATTGATCATGTGTTCATGGGTGACTCTTATGAGTGTTGTTGTCATGAAACAGGTTCCAGAGGTGGACACTGCTGTGCGATCATTGACCGTTATGTGGGATGGGAGTCTAGTAGTTGCAGCCAATAATAATGGGACTTGCTATGTCTGGCGTCTCCTCCGAGGAACTCAGGTTTTGCTAAAGCTGAACTTTCACGTAATCTCAAGATTATATGTGGCAATAGAAAGAACTGTAAAACTTCCTGATGTATGTCAGTAGATGAGCAGGACTTGCTTTTTCTGTTACACTTTTGGGGGCATTATTGCAGCATTGAGTGGGTACTAGTTTCTGAGTTGGACCTACTAGAAGACCTTGATTCCCAAGATGCCATGGATATCAAAACTTTTGACCAGTCAATACCAGGAATGACTGATTCTGGCAATGTCAAACCCCTGCATTCTGAAAATAGGCTGTAATTCTTACCTTAGCAGTTTGTTACAATCTACACTCACAAATTCTACATGACATTGGCAAGGAGCCTGCAGTAAAAGTAGGGGTACAGTAGGTCACTGATCTGGAGATTTGTCTTTATACGTGAATCTCAGGATTTTCCTCTTTCATTATTGTCTATTTTATGCATGCATTATAGCGTTATTCTGTTTCAAGCAACAGTATTTTGTCGCAGGGGAAGATGATCTCACATGAGCTCCAAACTGAACAGATTCATATCTTTCTGGTGATTGGCATGGTGTTAGATGATTACAAATTTTGAGCCATTGCACAAGCTTCAAGCTCACAACAAATACATCCTCAAGTGCTTGCTTTCACCTGAGTACTGTGAGCCTACCAAGTAGTGACTTCTCTCTATCTTCTGGGTGTTTTCCATTGGTGCATTTTGTGGTTGTATTCACATAATGATTGGTTTTCAGCATATTTTGTGCTTGTTCATCAAAGAGGGCCACATGTTAACAACTTTCTGACCCAGCAAATGTAATTATTCACAGGGACCTGTTGATGTACATTTTGCTGCAGATACTTAGCGACAACCTCATCTGATCATACTGTAAAAATCTGGAATGTTGATGGATTCAGGGAGGAGCGTACCCTAACAGGTAACGTGTCTGTGTTATGCAGTTGTGCAGTCTGTTTAAGCTTTTCATTGTGGCTTCTGGAACTGCTATTTCTAAGGCGATTGGAAATGTTCATCCTTGTCTGGAGGATTCAAATGAGCCCCTATAGTGCTTGGATAAGCATGGCCATTTCTGGAATGTCCAATCCATGGTTCCCAGATCTGGACCATTTGAATCTGCATATGATGAACTCCCTTTGGATTGGAAATGCAGGGCATACCGGGTGGGTGTGGGACTGTGTATTCTCAGTAGATGGTGCTTTTCTTGTGACAGGTCAGTTAAATTTGCCCCTTTGTACTTCTTTTTAGTTCTCAATTTCTTTCTTTGCAGAATCCATGTGCTTTAGAAATGCATCAGCAGCATATTAAATTCAAAGAGTATTCCAGATACGTCAAGTTTTTACCAAAAAGTATTCTACCAAAGTATTACTGGAATGGGTGATTCTGGGCAGCCTCATCTGACAATAGTGCTCGACTATGGGAGCTATCAACTGGGGAGGCCATTCGTGTGTACCAAGGGCATCACAAGGCCACTGTGTGTTGTGCATTACATGATGGCACTGAACCTTCTGCAGTGTAATGTTAACCATAATCTCTGTGTATACTATCAAAACAAATGTTGCCACGTGTGAGAACTCAAATGCCTTACAGGGGCTTATTTTCCTTCCAGCACAGGTCTGTGAAAGGTTTGTCACCTATTGAGGTCTTTTAGAGGATCAGGACCAGGTATGTGCAGATTGTTAAAGGTACACAGCTCAGTATAGCATATGTCAGGGGTCAGTTTCCTAGGTCTTCTGATGAAAGAAACTGTATTCATATAGTGTGTCTAAACAGAAGCCCTTGTCTAGAAAAGGAAAGTGATCATGGGTATTATTGAATTGCACACTAGGTTGAATGGTACATGACTAAATATGTTAGGTTTCCATGAGATTGTCAGGAAGAAGAAATGCATTAAGGACAAGTTGCAAAGGGTTTATGTGTCTTTGCACAAATACCATGCTATTTTGTTGGTCAAAGTGGAAAAAGTGGTTGTAATACTCTCTGGAGAAGACAGTTATTTCCCCCAGAAACAATGTGCATTTCAATGTTTTTTCTTGAGGTATGTGGAAACAAACGCATGTGATGTTTTTATCAATACTATGTTGATAAACAACACCAAACACCTTGTGAACTGTACACTGTCATATTCCCATGCATTGTTTTTTCATTACTTTGCAAATGTCAAATCTTAAATTTTCTTTGCAGTTCCTGTCAGCATACTGTACCCAAATGCAAGAAGAATAATTCCAATTGCTCCATTGTACTTTGGAGTCCATCAATAAGTCTGTTGATAGCTGTGTGTGTAGACAACAGAATTTCAGGGTTGTACTTATCAAAGAAGATGAGTTCAAAAACTCATTACGTTCAGAGGTAAAAAGAGCCTAACTTTGTTCTTCTACCTCTGGGGTTACTACTTGCTCTTCCACTGCAGCTGCCATCAACTCCTCAAATTGCTCTGATTTGCCTAAAGTAATCTCCACCTGTTTAATGCTCTCCTGTATTAGTGTGACCATAAGCAAAGTCACAATAACCTAAAGAAGCTGCAGTCACTTAGATCATGTTGCAAAGAAATTAAAAACCTCCAAGATTTTGATTCCTGACTGAATTTGAGAGAGGAACGACGAAAGTGCTACAGAGATAAGACTAAAGGATCTTGCATCAGAAGTTTGATTTCATGTTAGCAAACTAGCCAATTGCCTTTCGAGCTTTTGGCCTAGGTATAATTCTTGTACTCTGCCATTTGACAAACAAATAAAGAGGAACAGCTACTATTTGCCAATTTCATCACAACTCTAGATACCTCAATCATTTATTTCAACATTCAAGAATATTGTTGAGTTTGTCCTTGACAACAGTCAATGCAGAGAGTTCTACACCATGCTGTGTACAAATCAAAATCAATAGAAAGTTTTCTAACAAAAGAGGTCAGCAAAAGCTTAGTGATGAAGAAGAGCAGCACTATCATATAAGAGTACTTCAAGATAATGTACCTTTGCTTTTTGAATAAGACATCCTCTAACCTCATCTCGCATGTCCACAGTTGATGTCAAAATTTCTGTTGGTGGCCATTATTACAACAAAAATCAAAGCTATGTTCAAAGAGCTAGTCTATGTCCAGACTTTTAGATCAGAACTCTCAAGCATTCCATTGAGGAGCTCATTTAAAATTGCAGCAAATTGTACCAAGAGAAGTGCCACATCAAAGAATAAGTGAGAGTTTCACGTACTTTTCTCAATAGCCAATCCATTATTCTTCAAGATTTCAGCAACTGTAACAACGGTTGCAATGGCTGCAGGAGAACAGAAAAAGGAAGCATATATACTTCAATGAACCGATCATAGTTTTGAACATAAATTACATCCTAGAAAACAATTCCAGGACGAAATTGGCTATTTGAAACATCATATTTTCTGAGCTCATAAGCTACTGCAGACTGTATCAAAGCTCTTCCTTTCTGGGTAACAATACATTTGGTAGCAACCCTAAACAATACAATTTACTACATGGTATCAGCAATTGTGTTTGTTTGCTTGTTTGGTTGACTGCAACCTATGATTACCATATTCTCTAACAAAAAGATTCAAATCATGCCTGTTTCCAATATAAATGGAAAGAAGCTGCACAAGAGTACTCCACAGAGAGAACTAGTGTTTACCCATGCCAAGAGCTGATAACTCAACTTCTTCATGTTGTTCCATGTACCTCTGCACAGCAACATGACTCCATCCAACACTCAGTATAATAGTTTTCTTTGCCATGCAACACCACAATGAGACTTATGCAGAAACAAACAAGTACTGCATCAGATTCCCATTCCTGACATGCAATTGAAATGCAAAATTTGGGGATCCTAAATCTGTAAGTTGCATTGTGTACAACAGTCTAGACTTTCGGGCATGAGCTATGATGATGCTCTAACTTTGCATGCTACTACCAACTTCTCAAGGGAAAAGGAGATTGCCAAATAGACTTAACCACAATTTGAATGTGGCAGCTAAGCTCAAGGCATATTATCCCCTACAGCCGCTCCTTAATTTCTGCAGCACTCTTACAACATCTGGATACGAAGAAATTGGAAGTCTGCAACTAATGGATATAGTGACTGTGAGAGAACCTTGGCCAGATTGACGTAGAAGAATAAGGGCTTTTTTGTGTTCGACACTTGGATCCGGTTCTTCTTGTGTGTCTCATTATACACCCCCAAGTTACTCACTCCCTCTGACAATTCCTCCATGTCTGTAAACTAGTTTTGCGTGTCTCCTTGCTCCAATTCAGTCAGAGAACCTACTCCATATCCAAAGCTAAATTTTCCTCCTCCTTGCCCTTGTCGTCGTCCGCCTCAAACCATTAAGAAAGCGACGACAGACTGGTAGACCGAGAACCTCAACTTGAAAGCTCGCAGAAGGTCCTGCTCTGAATTACAACTGCAGTAGCACATCATCGTCACCTTCATGAGCCAGCCTCTTATCAGTTTCCAGAACCGCCACAAGAGCAGCACACCTGCTCGAGAAACCGCGAATTTTGTGAGTTTTCAAAACTGTAGCTCCTCTAGGTGTTGTTTGCACATGAGAATTCGATGAAGAAAAATGTTGCACGATCTGAGATCTCACGACTAAGAAATTCAATTAATCCATAAAAAAACAAGCTTGATGGAAGAAATAGGTATATCGGATATCCCCGTTATGGAGGAGGACGACGGGATGCAGACCTGCGACATTGAATCAAAAGCCCAAGAAAACCGTTTTCCTCTAACCGCCATCTCAAACCACCACTGCGGTTGGTACTGATCACATCACTCAAATTCTTTCCAGCTCGATTTTCCCTTTCTCGTTGCGCTGGATTTCACTGCTCATAACGTGGAAGTCTGGATCATCCAAGTTCTGCAGTTGACGTCGTAAAAAATCTATCGACCCACAACCGCAAATCTTGCATTTTTACACAACTGATTACTAGATCTTTACCTTCAAAATATCGGATATTCATCAGCTCCTCCACCTCCTCCAGATCTTAGATATTAGAAAAAGACAGATTGGATTCACGCTCTTTCATGGGGTGGCGATTGGAACGTAAACCATAACTTATGGATCCATTTTGCAATCAAATAGTTGGTTTGCTAGCTCCAACAATTAGACCAAATGTTTCAAATGGTGGGTGACCACTTTACACAGGACAGACCAGGGTGCGCATTGGGTACCACAACGAGCCACAGAGGCGCCAAGGGCCCCCTGTTGGTGGGAGGAGAAGGCCTATTTGAGAGCGGCAGGCAGCATTTTTTGTAAAATAATTTTGTATTGCAAAGGCAAACAATCATAGTTGATCAGCGAAAATTGTATGGATTTGATCATTGAATATGGCTCCTTTTTTAGTTGCAGTGGTTGACCAAGGTGAAAATCACATTATAGTGATAGCATAGAAAAAGGATAAACACATTTTGTGAAGTTGCAAATAAGAGAATAGTTCTTTGGTAGCTTGGACAAATACTTATATTTTTTGGTATAAATGTCAAAAAATTCAGAAATGTTTTTATTGAAAGGATAAAATTCTGTGAAATTTGAAAATACATACATATCTAGGTCATCTTCAAAAGCTGTTGAGAACAAGAGGGAACACACTAAGGAATCTTGATATAAAAGTATAGAGGTAAAAAATAAAATTAAGTTGCATAGTATGTTCATTGAAAGTTCAGACCATTGATCTAATGCCAACATTGCATTACTCTCATTTATACCAATGACTTGCTAGTGCAATAATATTCTAATTAAGCTATGTTACTGCCCTCTATAGACCAAAATATTGCAAAAACAAAAAGAGCAGCTCCTACATAAGATAATCGTGTCTCATATAGATGCAGAACTAGGAAAAAATTATCATTGGTATAATCAAATGAAGGCACAATGTATCCTACTTTGATCACATATCATCTAAGGTCAACCCTTAAGTTGTTTAACCCAAAATTCGATTACCTGGATCGGGACTTGACCTACCATTAACCCAGGTTTAAACCAAAAAAACATTGAAGGTAGTAGATCTATGGAGTCAATGCCTGCAATAGTTGTCTAGGTCTGGTGCCAATGGCTTGTATGGTTGAGTCTGTTGTTGTGCTTGTAAAACAAAAACGCAATGCATCTCCAAATGCCCTAAACTTCACAGAACCAAACCCACCTGGAGGTTGAAACAATGAAAATCTATTTTCTGTGTGTTTCATTCCAATGTGGAGAAAATTTGTTGGAATGGCCAAAAAAATGACCCAACAGGAGCACATAAAAAAGGGTCAGAATATGAGCAGCAGGAGCATAGGGTTTTAACATCTTGTTTGAGATCTCAAAGACAAATGAGCCCAAAAACTTTAGGTCTTAACATCTTACTTAAAATGTTTACCCTCTATGGTGACCTGACTCTTCAAGTGTAGGCTAAACATGGTTTTAAATACATAACAAACCACTTAACCCCTAAATGTCTGTCTGTCCACTTTTCAGTGTATTTTGGCCTTTCTCTGATGTCTAGGGGTTAAGTGGCTTTTTAGCCAATGGATCACTTTGGTGGCCCTATTACAAAAACAATCTATTTGCTAAAAAAAAAGACTATACACTTTCAAGCGAAAAAATTGAGAATTTCAATATTTTTGAAAATAATATAATTAGTGTTGAATTGGCCAAGGTACTAGGGTATCGCACATCTTATACTGTTGGTCATTGCATGTTTAGGGGTGAGTCTGGGGAAAACAATTTTACACTCTACATTAAATTCAATAAATAATTATAGAGGCCCCAATAGGGGGTCTGAGTGAAGGTGCTCTAATTGGGCTTCTATTTTGGGGGAGTGGGTGGGGCCAAAGGGGTGTTTCTATTTTGGATTGCCCACAGTCCCAAAAACATTTAGAGAGGGGTCAACCAATGTGGCTACAATTGTGGGCTCACTCATGAACTAATCTCTACCTAATACTCATGTTTGACATTAATTAATTCATAAGAGGGCTAGTCATTCAAAAAAAAAGAGAAAAAACTTAGAGAAATTTGCCAAAATTTTATAAAATTGAACCCAATTCAAAACACGAGATAACTTTTGAACTTTCTAGTGGACTCAGCATATTTACAAACTATTGTTGAAATTCTAAAATATTCAAATTGGGGTCTGCTGGATCCTTTTTATTATTTTTTTGAAAGAAAAATTCAGTGAGATTTGTTGAACATGAATCATAGGTACAATAATAGAAGTTATAAAAATGTACACCCATCAATAACCTACACTGGCCCTTCACATTATAATCTGGTGACTTTGGCCATTTTCCCCCCAAAAAAAATCCTTTGTGTACCGTGCATGGCTTTGTTTTTGGGTCACTAGAATGAAAAAAATTGCCCAAAAAATAAAAGCACAGCTCTCCAATAGAAATCACCTTAACAAATGTTGATATTGATATACTTTGGGGGTTTATAGTCACACTTCCTCTTGAAATCTGATGGACAACCAGATTTTTTTCTTTCAACATGCTGAAAACACTAACAACAAATGGTACTAAGCAGGAGATGATGAATGAAAAAAATTGTTTTATTTTATTTGGAGTGAGTAATAGGTAGAGAGCTGGGACTAACAGGACATACTATAAGTTTTTGAATTGTTTTTGTTCCTACATGCTAGTGTAAAACATAAACTAGAAAATTGCCAGAAACCCCATACCTTTCTGACAAAGCAAAGAAGACAGGGGAACCAAATATGCCATCTCATGCAATCCATTGTCTTTTTAGTTGTCTGTATACTTTGAGGCATCTCCCCCAGGAGAAGAACCTTAGGGCATTATGCCAGGGGTAGATCCTCCTATTCTTATATATTTCTCATTCTCATATGAAGAGAGTTGTTAATTTGAGTGGAGGTTCCTGTACTCATGGGTTCTCCTGAGGTTCAAGAACACACCCTAGGGCTCACACTGTCAGGTGGGCCTCCCTCAAGAGAACTCACTACCTTCTCCTAAGGTACAGGACCCTCCCTTACAACAAAATGTCTACTATACTTACCAAAATCCCATGATGAGCAATGCAATATGGAGACCTTGGCTTGTCATTGTTCCATCGAATCAAACTTTGGGGAACTTTGGGGCACCTCCATTTTGGTTTGAACATTTGTGAAAACACTAAATTTAGATGCGATTGAAAGGGTAGTTGCCAGTTGGTAGCTTCATAGGAAGTTGTTTGGTGATGTTAAGTTTAGATTCCATTTAGAAGGTGCTAGTTCTTATGCACCACCCCATTTGGTGGTTCAAAATTCTCAACATGTCATCTTGAAGGGGAAAGTTCTATTGCAATGAAAGGCTTGTTTCTTCACAGTCCTTGCCAAGAAAGTTTCCCTCGTCTACATCTACTAGGGTACAATGGCCAGTGAGTGAACACCTGAGTGCTCAGGGCAGGCCGGATACAAGGGGAGGGCTTTGTTGTTCTGGTGTCCAAACAAAACTTGAACCTCTCCTATTGATGCATTTGGCGCACTAAAAATCATCGAAAACCGACTATAATTGAGAAAGTTATTGCCCTCCAAAGTAGAGGAGGTCAAGAACTCAGAAAAGCAAACCACCAAACGCTACAAAGCTAATTGCCAAACACTCAAAAAATTCCTCATATGGTGCTTTGTCACTATTAGAGTTCAAAGATGATTTGTAGAACTCAAGGTGGCACTCCTGTAGAACTTTTTATCATTTAATATGAACAAAAAAATAAGAAAGTTAGGAGGGACCCAAAAAGAAGAAAAAAAAGAGAAAAAGCACGTTTTGTAAGTTGAAAAGCTTACCTATTTTTTCATTACTCCTTTTCCTTTGCACTGAAAAGATGATTTTTAAAGCTTAAGGTAGTGCTCCCATAACATTTTAAATCACTCAAAATGAAGTGCATATGATAAAGAATTAAATAAATGTTTTGGCGATAAGGTAGTGATGAGTGATGGGCAGTTCTACCCTATTGTTATCCAAAACTAAGTCCAAAAATGAAGTGATGACCTTTTCCATTATAGTTTACTTGTTTTTAGAAAAGAAAGATTCTATCCAATTTTCCATGAAACTTCAGAGTTCATCACTCTTTGACATGACTGACAATCTTTTCTAAATGAGAAGACACCAAGTTGCAGAAGCGGCTAATTTAATTTTTTGCTGGAGTAGGGTTATATCTTGAGATTCAAAACAAAGAAATTGAGACCTTATTCACCCAATTTCTATAGAAAATTTGCATTAAATGGCAATAGGTTTTAAAAAACCTGTCTAAATAGGAAAGAAACTAGTTTAAAAAATGCTACCAAACTAAAATCAGAGTCCAAATGCAATGAAAAAATTGCAATTCTTTTGAGAAGTTTGTTGATGTTTTCAGAAAAAAATGAGAATATTGCAACGGAATATTCCCTTTCAAAATTGATTTTTCACCTTTTTGCGAAATTTTGCACCAAAAAAAAATACTGCACACAACATCTCAAAATTAAACTACAAGACACCATGCATAAACAACATTGGGAAATTGAATTAATTAAATATTTTATTTTGAATACACATAGCAATATTATTATACAAAGTGTCCAACAAAAGGTTGCCAAATTAAGAACTTAATATTTAAGCCTTAGAGGCCCAGACCCTCTAGGCCTTATTATCGTATGGTTTAAAGTGAAAATTAGATTTTTCATTAGATACACTTGCAAAACTAATGAGAAAACTATGTTACCCTTGGATTTGAAAGTTGAGAATGCCAAGAACTATGCCAAGAATAAAACCATTTACAAAATTTAAGTCAAATTGCAAAAGTAAATGTGACCATAATCAGAAAAATCTAGAGCAAATGTTAAAGTTTTATAAATTGTAATGCCCTTTGGCAATGTTAGTGTTGCTTTGTGTTCAAGATGTGCAAACTAATAACAATGAATCCGATTGAAAAAAAAAAAAAAAACAAATATATTGAAAAAAAAAAAAAAATATATAAACAAAAAAAAAAAAAAAAAAACATATATATTGAAAATAAGCAAAAGATATATGAGCTTGCCAAGGAAACAGAAAATTTTAATTAAAATGATTTAGCTAACAAGAGAACTCAATGTAGATTGTCACATTAACATAAACCAAAATGAGAACCTTCTTCAAATCTAATAATGCATAAGCCACCTAGAAAATTTAAACAATTGTTTATCGACCTTAATTCTAGCATAAAAAGATTATTTTACAAAGTTTTTTTTTTCTTCCTATAATCACAATCTTGTAAGGGTTTATATGGAATGTGACTATACATGTTTGAATCACAATTTGTTAGTGTCACGAAAAAAAAAGAAAAGGTGGTCGTCAAGATCATGATTATAAAGGGAGTTTAGTGTAATTACAGACACACCAGATTGGCTAGGTAGGAGTCTGCTGGAGAATAGTGAGGAGTGCTATTACTTTGGACTTAAAGACAAGTAATGAGGCCATGGAATTTGGATTTACTAACAAGCCCTAAAGTGGTGCTCTCCAAAATAAATAAAAATGTTGTTTTTTTTTTCTTTCAAAGAAGCTCTTCAAGTGTGCCCTCAAAAAAAAGAAAAAAGAAAGTGTCACACAAAACCCTTCAAAGAAGTCTCTCAAGTGTGCCTAGAAAACAAAAGTGTCAAAAGAAAATGTTTCAAAACTTGTCTCACCCCCTCTCATCATCACTGATCCCCAGTTTTATGATTTCATCCCCACATATGAGAACTCTAGGAATAATAAAAAATAGAGGATAAAACTGGGGTGGGGTGAGACAAGGTATGGGACTGGGGAGGACTTTATGAATAATTTTATTGGGTGGTTGCTATACATCCCTCATTATCCTCCTTAAAACAAAAGTCGGAAAGTTCACCCACAAAGCCGAGGAAAACCAAAACACAAACCATGATCCATCCAATAACCTTTCATTTCCAAGGCTACCTATTTTGAGGCTTTTCTTGCATACTAAACAAAACAGACAAATGCATGCATCTTGATGGATGGCTTTGCCAACAAATTTTCAATAATTGTCGGTAATTATGGACATCAACAAAAGGGCCAACCCAACCAGTAGATGAAAGTACCCGGAAAGTGTAACCCGCGAAAATTTGTTGATGAGGAAGTTGGGATCATGATAATTCCACAAGTTGACACTCAAAATCTTGTAATTCAATGATTTTGTGATCCACAAACCCCAGTTTAACAATTTTAATCAAACAATTTTAATCAATCAAAAATTGGATGAAGGTTTTTTCCAATTTTTTGATTATCAAAAATTGGAAAGAATTTCCTGAATCAAAAGGAAAATTAATATAAGTTACACTATGCCTTTCTTTCTAAAATTTCGTGAAGAAAAGAGAAACAAATGTGGGAGAAAAAAAAACTAAACAAGATCTTTAAAAAAATTAAAAAGGCATAAATTCTGCCATGGATATGGTGGCAACAGGATTAGTAAAGAAATAAGTCAGTGATTTAAAATTATTTCACTGATTGAACAGGATTAGGTTAGAGCGGCCCATTACCGATCACTAGCTTATCACCGATCACTTTGGCAAATCTTTGTCAATTCTTCTCCATTTTGAGTGATTTAAAATGTTATAGGAGCGCCTTCTCAAGCTGTACAAATCATCTTTGAAATGCAAAGCCAAAGGAGCAGCCCAAAAAGAGCAATAAAGAAAATACGTTTTAAATATTTTTCTTCATTTTGACCCCTCCTTACCTAAAGGATGGATTGAAAAACAAAACCTCATGCCAAATATACAGAAACTAGACATTAACACTAATGTCATCCCTAATCAGCAGCCATAACCATCTCTCTCTCTCCCGCCCCCATCGCTCTCTCTCTCTCTCTCTCCGCGAAAGCTGTCTGTCAGAGTTTTTGTTTTTGCTCAATTTTGTAATGTAGCTGAAGTGGCGATTATCGGTAAGATGATTTAGCCAGATTTGGCTACCAACTTGATATGAAAGTACCAAAAAAAAAAAAGAATCTTTCTATATTGTTGCCTACCTACTGGAACTTATCATAAAAATCTGGCGATTTGATAAATTTCCCCGGAAATCTGGCGAATTTGGGCCATTTTTTCCATGGGAGAATCCTTTGTATAGTTTGAAATCATACTTTTCAGGTCGAAATTTGGCGAAATATTATTGCCAAGGATTTTTATTTTATTTTCTAGATTCTTGCATGTAGCTCCTACATGAAACAGTCAAGCAAATGATTGTGGCGAAACCGTGGAGAAACTGTTGTGGGTTCCGCGGTGGACTGAATTTTTTATTTTGTAAAAATGATAGATGTCGATCGATGCAATTGCAACGTCGAAATTGCGCCGCGAAACCTGATTTCCTCCAATTACTCTACACCCGCTACGTACCCGCGGCTGGACGGTTGCAGATTCGACGAAGCCACGATCGACGAAGCCACGAAGGAAAGAACAATTCAACATACTTGCAGTACTCTACACGCGAGATCGAGATCGAGATCGAGAGAGTTGTTCTGAATTTCTGTTTTGCTATATAAGTTTGATCACAATATTTGCAGTTGTATAAGATCCCACTTCCCTGATCGACCACCGCATCTGTAATCATAGATCCGCCACCTGATCGAGACTGTGCAGGAGAGTTTCATGAAGGCCGCCTACTGGATCATACAATATATGTCGGCCATCATGTTTTGTCGCAGCTCATGTAAGCTGAGCTTGAAGAGTTGTTGCTGCTGTGCACTCAAGCTATCAGCTAATATTATAAGTCCGCGATCGAGAGTCGAGAATCTGAGATTCGATACAAATAATCCGTTGCAGGTGGTTGCATGGTGATGGTCAGAGGATGTACCACATGATCATTAGGTCGTGATTTATGAGTAATTTGTGGGTTTGTGGGAAGCTAGTGTTTGAGCTGCTCATGAGTAATTTATATGGCTAGATACTAGTAGCCAGCAGAAGGTGCTTTGTGAAACTTGGCTAGCGGCAAGTTCTTATACAGCAGCAGTAATATTTCAAGTGTCTCATGATTTTGTCTGTGGACTCTTGTAGTTCTTAGTAGAACAGAGCAATATTTGAAGTTGCATGAGTCATGTCTTTAGCATCTTGTGATCGGTCTGCATCACGTCAATCATCATGTCGATAATTTGGTCCTGGAAGAGTAATTTCTTCCTGATCTGAGTAGCTGTCGAGTGCAGGCATATTTGTACTAGTTTGTGGAATCTAACTCACGGGAGATAATTTGTCGACAAGAAGATCATCAGCATGGGTGGGGATGTCTCCTAACGCTAGATCCGAGAGCCGAGGTTTGCTGCCGTTGTAAGAGATAGCTGCAAGGAGTGTAACCACACCCTGGAACTTGCAAGCGCGCCAAACCCCGTGCTTCATGATCACCTCATGATCCTTGGAACGGCCAGCTCCCGAGGAAGACCATTAATTCGTGAGCTACAGTTGCAGGAGATCACCGATATAGTGTCGGCTGCATCAGTTGGTGTGAATATTGTCGCCAGCTGATCAGCCGTGCCAATGATAGTGACGATGCCGCCACCGGGTGCTGCGTCTCTTCTAGCCGCAGCCAAAGAAGGGGATCTGGACACCGTGCAAAAGGTTCTTCAACAGCAACCTCCCATTGACGTGAACGAAGCGAACGAGAAGACGCACTTCACAGCTTTACACGAAGCAGCAAGAGCCGGTCAAATCCTCGTGGTGCAGTCGCTCCTGAAGCAACCAGGGATCAACGTAAACTTACATGTCTACAAAACGGCCTTGTGCGCAGCTGCTCAAAGCGGTCACGTCGCGATCGTCAAGCTTCTCTTAGATCTGCCGGAGATAGATGTGAATGCTGGCTACGGAGGCACTCACAGCGCGGATTACTGGGTGGCTTTGACGTATTCTCCTCTGCATGCCGCCACGAGTTGGAACCGTGTGGAGATCGTGAAGCTGCTCTTGGAACATCCAAAGATCGACGTGAATGCGAAGAAATCATTTCGGGAGTTGACGCCCTTGCATGTGGCGCTCTGGAAACCGGCTGGGAACTACTCGAGGCCATTCAAATCCAATAGAGTATCCAGATCCCGGTTCCACGCGGAGTCGCGGAGGGAAGTCGTCTTGGCTCTGTTGGCGCACAAAGATCTGAATGCGAATCTCGAGAACTGCTCACGCAACACGCCATTGCATTACATGGTGTTCTTTGATGTCGAGATTTCTCTAGTGGAGCTTCTCTTGCGAAGGCCGGAAGTGGACGTGAATGCACGAGGTGAAGGCACGATGACTCCCTTGCACCATGCGGCTTCCAAAGGCAATCTGGCGATGATTAGGGTTTTCCTCAAACACCCACGGATCATCGTGGATTTTCCTGATATGCACAGAAGCACGCCACTGTTCGCGGCGGCAGAGAAAGGGATGGCAGAAGCGGCGGAACTACTCCTACAAAAGGGAGCCGACATCCACGCCACTTCTTCCAAGGTTTCTCGAACAGCTTCCAAGGGGACTTATCGCAACACGCCATTGTACTGCGCTGCGGAGGGAGGACACAAGCAAGTTGTAGAGCTGCTACTGAAACAGCCAGGGATAGAATCCGAGCTTGCACCCGCGAATAAGAATTGGTCGACACCCTTGCACGCAGCAGCTTTTTGGGGTCACAACCACGTGGTGAAGCTGCTCTTGGAGTCACCCGAGGTACAAGCGAGTCTCGCTGCAACGGGATCGAGAGTCAAGACAACAACGGCTCTTCACTTGGCTTGCAAGCACGGGTACAGAGAAACCGTGAGTTCTCTTGTTTCCTGCAAGCAGGTGAGAGTGAACGTGGAAGACAACAAAAGCCTCACTCCCTTACACCTCGCCGTTCAAAAGGGACACACGAAGATCGTGAGGTTGCTGCTTGAGAACGGGGCAGATGTCGATTGCAAGTCGATCCACATGGCTGCGAGGCTCGGGAACGAGGCGGGGCTCACAATTGCATCTCTACTTGCTGAGAAGAACAGAGAGGCGCTTCTGCAGCAAGTGGAAGCGGAGAAAGATCCCTCGCTTCGAGAGTTCCTCGAAAAGGTAATCACTTGCTTACATCCCAAGAACGTGCCCAAGTTCTCTCACACAAAAAGCCGTTACTCATGAGACATGTCCCATTACCTAATGTCAAATTGTGATTTTGTAATACATGCCACAATAATTTACCTCACACATGTATCATGAGTGGGGGCTTTGTTTTGTTGTTGTTGTGAGAAAACCACATTCTCTTGTAATGTCCTGCATGATCTCAGCAAGCTTTCTACAAGTTGAACATGATACTAGATCTATATGAGGACTTACAAGGTTCGGCCAAGTGCTTGAGATTGTTCAGGTGCGGCTTGCGGAGGATCCAATGGGGCAGTTCACTGTAGCTCTGAAGCACCTGAAAGAAGAAGGCCGCAACTGCGTCGTTTTCGCAGAACATAGCCCTTCCAAATCGCCTGTTGTCATCAAGTACTACCAGCACGAAGGTGACCGTCAACACAACATCGACCTGTTGCAAGGTGAGCAGCGCCGCGTGCGCCGACCTTATCTTTCAAACAGCTTCACATTTATGATCATCGCTTCTGAATGCCTGATCACTGAAAGCTTGATTCTGAATTCTAGCATTGAGACTCTATGCTCTGGGGGAGGTTAGTACTCTTTGTATATTTTACTAAACACCAAAGATGAAGGGGTATTTTTTTTATGTTAGTGAATTGAGGATATTTTGTTTTAGATGTGTTCTCACAATTCAATCTTGGCACTATTGCACCTTATGTTTGCATGTCATTTGGAAAAAATCGGAAGTAACCTCCTTTTGCTACTTCGCCTCCAGCACATTTGAGGTTTTGCTGCTGTGGTTCAGTCCAAATTTAGCTTCTGATGCTTTAGAAATCGATGGACCTATGCTTGTGCTTGTGCCATTTGCAGATCTGAAGAAGGGGGGAATTGAGCTCAAGCATGTGACGAGCTTGTTCACCTATGAAAGCACCCCTTACTTCACCTGGGAAACGCGAAACCAAATGTGCCCATATGCACTTGTGTTGGCATCAGAAGCAGGCGCAGGGACGGAACCACGGACGCTTCGCAACTTGATGGATCGTGGAGTGCTCAGGCATCAACACAATGCGAAGCGACAAGTTTTCGAGCTGGTAGCAGGCGCTGTCCTGGAGCTTCACCGAGCAGACATCGCTCACGGTGATCTAAAGCCGGAGAATCTGCTGGTGTATTCCATTCGCGGCCACCTCGAGTGCAAGGTGATCGATCTGGACAACACGAGGCGAAAGAACACGGAATGGCGACGAGGAGGGACTATCGTTTACTACTCCCCGGAACTAGCCGAGGAGCACCGCCTTCCTGATCATGCTGGACAAGTCCAAGCGACACTGGAAGGAGACAGATGGGCCATCGGTGCTATCTTGTACGAGCTTGTCACTGGCCAAAAACTGGTGTGCACACTGCTGGAGAAGGCCGAAGGTATGTATTGTACACAACTTCAAAACCCACCCGTGTTGGCGATGTATTTTGAAGGGGAAAAAAACGAGAAAAAAGTCAGAAGTCTCCATATTTAGACAATCAGTTTCGTGAAGGTCGCCATAACGAAGCAGGATTCTAAAAGTTTTCAACTTTCCTGTCTAACCTGTAGACAAATTTGGTTCATTCTTTCATTCTTTCTTCTTGTGGATGATCACCAGATTGTCCACCTACTTGACAAAATTGAAAAAAGAAAAACCCTGATCATGAGTTACCCACAACCCAAATCTTCCATCACATGATTTTCATGAGCCTCGTGCATATTTCCATGAATCATTCTCCTGGAATTATCATTCCAAATGCAGTTTCCGAGCGAATTTCTGAAGAATCTCGCTCAGATCTTCAAAACTTCAGGCAAAGTTTTTTTGTCTTGAGTGTACGTACCGGTCGCAAGGCTGTTGTTGATAATCAATGTGTGGCGTGCGGGGGGGGTTGTTTTGTGTGAGAGAGTACAGGGGAGAATTACGAAGCATCAGATGCAGACAAGGCGCTAGAGAAATTGGTAGGAGTGAAACAAGAAGTGCTGGACGATCTGTGCAACATGATTCGAGACGGCGGTTCCGACTACTACAAGCAAGCAGGCGAGCTGCTGCAAAAGGTGTTGAAGAAGGACAAGATCTGGCGATGGTCCATCGACAAAATGCTAGAGTCGAGTTTTGTCAAAGGTGGTGCCACTGTGACTTCCAAGCTCCCGTTGATGGATCTCGTCAAAAACGTCAACAATTGTTCCGGTAAGTTAGTTCTACGCAACGAACTCTCATCAACAGGACATAGAACTCCAAACCCTAATTGCCCCTTCTTTTTGTCTTCTTTGCAATTTTAGGGTTATTTTATGTGTTTTATAAACATTCAAAACCACCCTGATACCTAGAGGTTATGGTGCAGTTTCTAATACCCACCCAACTGAATGCGGGAACTGAATTCCCAGAACAACAAATGGTTGAGGTCCTTACCCGGTCTAAAGAATTTTGATTTCATAAATGGGCAGCTGTGATTTTATTTGAGAGGAGAGGTGCTTGTGTGTAAGGTTCATCATTTTTGAGGAACCGTGCACATATTATGAACCTTTGTGCAAGGTTCTGAGGGTTTCCTTTTATTGAGGGTAAGGCAGCCTCCAAATACACTAGAAAACGGCTACCAGTTCTTTACTTAGTGTGTGATATTTAAGATTATTTGATATAGTGTGTAATATTTTGGTAGTTCAATCACTAGACATCAGATTCTCATCAACTAGTTCAACTAGATCTCCAAAACCAATTTTATATTATAAATACCAATGTTGATGTATTGCCATTTCATTCACAAAAAAACAACGTGGTTGAACTTGGTTTGCAGACAAGCTTTCTGAAGCAACAAAGGCGATTAAAGAACTCCATGGTCACATCTCAGGACAATGGCAAGGTCATTTTTCTTCATTCTAAGAAAATAATTTGGTTGCTAAATTGTGATTTTAAGCAGGAAGAAAATAATATTTTGTTGCAACATTTTAGTTTTGATCAAGAATTTATTGCTTGGTTTTAGATTAGGTACTTTGTTGGTGAACTCATGAAGCTCGGTTTTGAGATTCGCATTTAACAGTTGATTTTGACTCATGTTGTAGCTTGAATCATGGTCCACAAGCTATGCTATAATCTGCTGCCATTTTTAGATTGCTCCTTTGATGTGGGTTATAGTTGTTACAGATCTGGGAGAGCGTCTTAAGGGGTTGCCTTTGGAATTACCAGATAAGCTTGTAGAGAAAGTGATCTCTAGAATGGATGGCTTGTCCAACTTGATCAAGAATGTGGGATTGTGTCCTCATCCACGTTGCTTTATTGTTCTTCCCTCAAACCTTGATGGTAATCCTCAAGCCATTTTTGTATCATTTTTAATTTTCCTGGTCTCTTTAGAAGCAATTCTTTTGATAAAAAAATTCCACTTTTCCCCCTTCAATTCTGTTACTCTTAAGTCTTGGATGTTCTACCTCTTGATCTCAACTTGATCAAAGAACAAAATCCATTTTATTCATAATATTTTAAGTCAAATGTGGCATCATAGGTACATTTTTCATAACAAAGTGTTTTGCAATTTGGGTTTTTTGAATGTCAGATAAAGAGTTGATGGATATGAATGAGAACACTCGTGAAGAGAAATTACTGGACATTCAGAACTTTTTGGAAGATGTTGCAAAGTCTGTGGAGAATGGCAAACCTGACTCTCTACTGGCCTACATAGGCAACAAGATTGGCAACAGATTCCACAAGACGGTACAATAAAAATGTCTGCTTGCAGTAAAAATAACAGGTTGAATTTTCAGGTTGTCAAAATTTCTGTTGGATTAGGGGTTTAATTGTTGTACCATTTTCAGAGCTGCCAAATTTGGATTGATTTTGGTCTGTGTAATGATATTTTCTTGTAGGTGTATATTGCTCTTGTATGTGAGGAGTGTTGGAAGCCGCAGCTACCACCTTATCGAGTCCGAGTGAAGAAAGATGAGGCTAGTAAGTTGGTGCAAGCTTTGAAAATCTCGGTTCGTTTGTGCCAGCTTGTGAATCTAGCTGCTGGGATTGTGAACTGCTTGTACCCAATGGTCCCACAGAGATTGGCACCCGACCAACTTGTCAACTATTTGGACCGCATTAGAGCCATTCATGACAATGGCAGTGACGTGGTTCATTTCCCACCCATCAACAATGCTATTGGATCATCTTATGGAGATATGAGGAAGTTGTCAGATGCTGATGCAAGGTGAAAATTCACATGATGCTAATTTCCACATCAATTGCATGGTATTTTTTCAATGTAATCAAAGTTCCAACTCTGACCAAATGTGAAAACTTGAGACACACAAAATTGATGTTGCAAAATTCCAAATGTTGAATAGTTCATGATGGGTTGGTTGCATAGAACTTTAGCATCATTCATAGAACCTCAATGGATACCAACATACTCATTACCACTGTTTAATTCACATATTTGATCTTCACATTTCTTTTCCATCTCACATTCATCATTCATGGTCGTCTAGTCATATTCAATTGTACTAATGATTTGAAGGCCAATTTTGATGTGAAGGTCACTGAGTGAGTTCTTGAAGCTCGTTGACAACACTCGAAATTGGGGAGGTTTGGAACCCAAAGTTGAATCTGGCAAAGGTGACATCAAATGGGTTTGCCAAAAATGCATCCAAATCTCCACCGCTTATAATTTGCTCAAGTGATTCATAAAGCTAGCTGAACCTCTATATGTGCACACGTATTGGATATGTAAAAACTGCACCCATATGGATCAATAGAAAATTGAACTTGATTTCAGATCTCAGAACTCAACCGTAGCCTGGAAGTTCATACTAACCATTGATATGAATCAAGCAGGATAGTCACATTGTAGCCTCCAACTTAATGTAGTTTGAAAAAAGGTATATAGAACAGCCAAAGATAAATTGGACTACTGTGACACATCTTGCTCATGTATTATCTGGTTGTATATGATGTAACCTAAATCTTGGAAGTGTCATGCATAGACCAATTTGAAAACAGCAGCAACTTTATAGGAAGAACGTGATCCTTGGTACTAAATTTTTTCAATATCTGGATGTTTTGGATGTCTTCTATCAGTTGTTAGATTTGTTAGTTCTTGTTCTGAAGAACAAATTTTATTTAGCCAAGCTTGCTTTTGGGAAGTTACTGACAGAGAAGCAATGGTGAATTTTGTCTGGTCAGCACCACACAGCATTGCGTCACCAGTTTGCCATCTTCAAGTGCATTCTTTTGAGAACTCTGTGTCTCATGTAGACCAGCATGTTCTGCTCCATCTTCAATTACCTCTTTATCATCTTGGTGATCTTTGAAGTCATGTAGTTGCTGCCAATGAAATCACCAGGTTCCCACTCCAAATTGGGTCTGGCTACATACTATCTCAGTGCATGTGGTTGAGCAGAATCTCTGTTGTATGTAAACAATTAAATAGTGAGAGGTGCCTCCCAAGTTGAAAAATTAAGGTTCCATGTCACATATTCAATCTCTTCTCCCAGTAGAGACAACTGTCAAATAACAACCATAATTGGAACAGGCCCATTCTGGACATGAAAGTGTCAAACAATCTCTGCTCACAAAATAGACAAATCATCATTGATCACAAATTAGGGTTTAAGGGTTTCAACAGTATATTGGCAAAAAAGGCATTTCAAGCTGATATAGGCCCTGAATTCATCTTATCTGGTTCTTTTTTTCAATCACATGACGACTCCTCAAAAGCTTTAACCCTAGTGGAAGTTGGCATTGAATGCTTCAAAAAAACAGCAGGGTTTGCATGGGTTTTATGGAGCTTGGAACATAACTGCACAGGAAGTTGAGATCATCACATCTGTGAGCTTGCAGGGAAATGTCCTTCACAAGAAATCCTTTGTGTCAGTTCCATCAAAAACTAACTAACCAAGAATGAATAGTCATAACCATATGAATGTCATCATGGCACCACATCAATATCAGACCATCATCTTCACACTGTAGATTTAGCTGGCAATGCAGGTAAGTGGATTAAACATGTCAATCCCCAGATTAGTTTAATGAAATAAAACCATGACCTGAGATTTTTTTGTTATTAACAATTGGAAGTTCAGGAGGACTTGATAATCTGCATCTCTCTGTGTAGAAGAAGAAGATGACCATGATCACCTGCAGAAAAGAACACAAAAGAGTTTGCCAAAAACAACAAGCATGACTGAATCTTGTCTCCTCACCCTTGAGGTTATTAGTTATTACTGCTGCCCTTTCAGAGGCAGATGGAGGAAAAAAGGGCACCACCATGAAGTGCACTGGAGCATCATTGTAGCTCTTTTGGTGAACAAAAGAAAACAGATCTAAAACCCCATGATTCAATGTAGGACCATATGGGGAATGCAAATTCCTGAGTATGACCAAATCCATACAGGTCCAAGTTTTAGGAGATTTTTTGAGATCTACAAAGAATGCAAATCTCAAGTGCTACCAAATCCATACAGGTTCAAATGTCACTAGGGTTTTAAGAGTTTTTTCCAGATCTATGGAGAATCCCAAGCACTACCAAATCCAGATAGGTCCAAATGTCACTAGGGTTTTAAGAGATTTTTTGAGATCATCTAAGCCTCCTCTAGTCCATACTCTAAGCTTCCATCACAGCAGCTTCTCTCATGAAATCATCATGAAATCAAGTGGGTGTCAGCAGGTTGTGGAAGCCCAACCAATTTGGTTGTTGACTCTGTCAAAAACAATCTGGTGATCCACTTGTGCACTATTGCCGATGATACTAAGTCCATTTATAGTGGGTAGGATGGTGAGACACAAAGCAGCATGTTCCAGGTACACATACACATTCTCCAAATCCAGTACATAATCCACAGTGGCTGGACCTCCAGTTGATGATGCATCACTAGATTGGAAGTGGAATACCATGGTTGGCACAGAAATATTTGAAGCTGGATCAACTCCTGTCACATCAAAGCACATGAGATCCAGCCCCTCCAGTGGACTACTTATGATTGGGTATGTGATCAAGCTCTGCACTGCCTGCAAAACCACAACACAAACACAAAAGTCCACCACATGAGAACTTGTTCAGATTCGAATCCGGACCAGACCTTCAGCTCCAAGAGGATCAAAGAAGCTTGAAAAAGATTGAAAAAGCTCAAAAGAAGATTGGAGTCCAGATCAGTTAACATCTCAATCTGCTGCTGCACTGGATCTGCAAGAGCTTGAACTTTCAGAAGCAGCAAGATTAGAATCCTAGATGATTTAAGGGTTTTGTGTTTTTCAGCTAGGGTTTAGGGTTTAGCTTCAGGAAGAAGACTTTCTCTCTCTCACCTGAGACGCAGCATTGTAAGCATCAAGGGGGAGCAAGGTGTAAGTGGTGCCAGAGTCGAAGATGACACCACCAGTGCCATCAACAGCAATGTCGAAATTAGTTGTGGGTATGGTCAACAAGGTTCCACCCACACTGATTCCAGTCATACCCACATAATAGAATGTGGGAAAAATGAGATTCTCCAGAAGGGGTGTGTAGACCAAGCTTGAGATTCCTGCTCCGGTGTTTTCAGGGCTTCCAAACAACAAGGTGCTGCTGTTCACTGTGGCAGTCGAGGAAGAGGAGCTTGCAGACACCAAGCAGTAAGTGAAGATGTCATGAAAGAAATTCTGGAACTGGCTAGGCAGAGAAATCTGGCCTTGACCCATTCCTGCAACTCCGTCTGCGCCGTTGAAACTGATGCCGGTTTGGTTATGTCCGCAACCGAAGGTGACATTCGGGATTGCAGTCGTGGAGCCGTCGACGTTGGTCACTGTGAAAGTCTCGTACGCGAGCTCGCCTTCTGTGCTACTCCCATCTCCATACGCGTATTGGTATCCACAGCTCGTGCCTGCACAGGTCCCCCAGTTATTCGGAAGTGCCTGTGCAACAGGATACCGTATCCGCCCCCCCCCAAAGAAAACCCCATCAAACACTTGCAACTCGCGACCTAGCACAATCGCCACAACAATGATTCCAGACTGAGGAAGATCGCGGCGCACACCCAAAGACAAACGTTGCATGTACAATATATGATGTTTCTTGTGGCGGATAGTACAGAGCAATTGTAATTTGAAACTAGATAATGGCACATATTACATATCTTCAACTAGTAGGATAATCAGCATCCGGGATTGTGTACCAGACAGGCGGTGTCTGTGCACAGTGCATCGGAGAAGGAAGACGAGGAGCTGGGATCAAATGGGTAGCCATCAGACTGGTTGATGCATGGTGCGCACGGCGCGCAATTCAGCCACACCAAGTCGCTTCCTGTGTCCACGATGAAGTTGTATTGCTGGGGAGGCGTGCCGACGGACAGTGTCATGGTGTACTCGCCCAAGTCCTTCGTCACCGGGCTCTGGAAATCTACAGTAGTGGAAATCAGTCCTCGACGATGACGTGCAGCAATATTATCAGCATCAGAGAGGTACTCGTGGCGAGCCAAGCTCCTTCTCACTGCCGCCGCTACCCTTTCGGAAGAATGCGTCGAGCTTGTTGCTGTAGACAATGGTGACTTTGGATGGTCTCTGTGTATCAACTGTGCTCTCAAGACCTGCACAAGAAAGCGAGAAGCATGAGATTCATGTGATTAGGTTGGATCTCTGTCGACGACAAGTACTCTTCCTGCACCAATTCATTTTTCTATGATGTGATTTTGAATCCAACTTTGCATTCAGATAGATTCTTTCTTCCAAAAGCCATTCCAAGATTGAGCTGCAGAGATTGTGGCAATGTGTAGTAAGTAGTACCTTTTCAGATACTTCTTCTCGCTTGCTCCGGGACGTGGCCTCATGAACCTCTGCAGCAGCTGGCACTAGAGACTCGGCAACACTCTGCACATGACTAGATGAAACCACTGCATGCAGCTGTGCTTCAAGGCTCCGTCTCAAAGGAATTGGTTCACCGATACAACGCCCAGTAGTGATCAAATTCAAAACCACAACTACTACTACCAAAAATACTGCTAACGAAGTCGAGCCCATTTGGGTACTCTCCGGCGCAGGAACAGCCTCCTCCGGAGTCCGGCCTACGTTCAAGCTAAACTCACGAATGCAAGTGGTCCTGAATGATCCTGCACATGAGCTTTCAGTCTCAAATCAAAGCTCCGATCAATTCATGGCGGTGCTGGTCTGCGGCGCTCGCGATTGCAAGCTTGATTGATTGTGTGGATCCTAGGGAGGAAAAGCGAGCGAGCTGCTCGTCGAGCGCGTCAGCACTGCGAGACGAGGAAGGAAGCTGCTGCAGCGGACACAGCGCTTACAGTACCAGTCCTACTACGGTCAGTCGAGGCCGCGTGTACATACATACCATACGTAATTTTATACGTACATTCAGCAGTAAACCCTAAAACCGTAAAACCCTCGTGAATACCTATGTATTGTGGGGACAACATCTTTCTCTAAAGAACCAAAGGATGGGGCCGAAGTGGATCCCATTAAACCCTAACAGGATTCAGAGAATGGACCATGTTTAAGATGGAGATTTTAAGGCTGGAAATCTTACACCCTAAATCCCGTATTTGGCTCAGATAATGGGTCCTATTAAACCCCATGAGTGCCCCATTTTTAGCCTTGTAATCTTAAACCCTAAAAGCCCCATGTTGTTGGGACAATGGTGAACCCATAAAATGCGAAACTCTTTGACCCCAAAGCTCTCAACCACGAGTGTGGAGATGGGTTCCCATTAGACCTTTAAAATCTTGACCCAAGGCTCTCAAAAGAGGATTGTGGAAATGGGTTCCCATTAAACCCTAGAACCTTAAACCCTAAAAGTCCAAGGATTAAAAGTTTCCCTTGAAACCTTAACTCCAAAGCTGTTGAGGTGTGATTTGGGAGATGGAAGCTATTAAAACCCAAACCTCAAGGGTGTAAGAGAATAGTTCCAACAAAATCTCAACATCCATAAGCCTAAACTCTCAAAGGATTTGGGGTGCGGATCCTATTAACCCCTGAAATCTTAGACCCAAGACATAAAAAGGATTTGGAGTAATGGGCCTCATCATCAAACCCCAAAAACTTAGACTTTAAGGTCCAAGAGACATTGGTACAATGCCCATGAAACCCACAAATCAAACCTCAACAGGACTGCAAAGGTGTCTTTCAAAGACAATGCATCCCCAGTAATACTCTTGGAATACCAAACCATAATCCTTATGAAATGATTCTAAAGACAAGTTCACATAAACCCTAAAACCTTAAACCCTAAACTCATAGACCATAAAACTATTGTGAAAAAAGGGATTGTGTAAGATGGATTCTAGTGTTCAATTCTAGGTGCAATTAGTAGTCTACGATTGATGTCGAGAACAATTTATTGATGTCGAGAACAATTTATTGACGCTTCCCGGAGTTCATATTTTATTGCTTGTGTGTGTGGACACTTGGCACCGAATATTATTCAAGAGTAAAGCTGATGGCAGGAAAGGAAAGGGTTAAGCTGACACTGCAAAACATGAGTAGTTGAGTCCAATGAACCTTGTTTGCAAGGTTCTTCTCCTCTCTCTCTCTCTCTTCCCTTTTTTCTTTGGAAACTTCAACAGCAACTGTGAAAGCATTTGTGGGGGGCATTGCATTAACACGTCTTACTAGGTACTTCAGTTTTTTGTTTTGTTTTGTATCTTACTTTTGTGTCAGTTTTCTTTTGCAGGAGATTTTATTTTCTGTAGTTGTTTCTTTTGTTGTTAGAATCTACTTCAGTACAAACCTTGTTTAGTATGAAGAGAGAGAGTTTTATTCACCTTTTTTTGTGTTTCGAGGTTCTTATTTTCTTCTTTGTAAGCTTTTTGAATCATAATGACAATTAGCCTTGTCGCCCTGTGCCATTGGTCCACCAAGTGTGAATTGGTTTACCCAACTAAAGCTTTTTGAAATTTGAATTTTTATTGAATTCTCAAATATCTCCTGAACCTTTCTAAGCTCCACAAATTATGAAACCACCCACCTTCAGAGAATGCTACTTAATGATGCTATCTATACTCATTGAGCACTTTCCAGCGAATACCAAAAGCAATACCTTAATTTTTCTTATTTTTAATTTAATTTTATTGAGCTTTCAAATGACAAAATAATTCAATTTTCAATAACTCTTGCATCATACGTCTAAACATTAGAAGACTCCCTCAATGCACCCGTACACATTGAGGGCTTTCAAACTCGCCAAGAGCATAGTGGGAGACATTGTGGTTTGAGAGATCTCAATGTGACAAACAAACAAACAACTTATTTTCCTTGATATATAGGTAGATAATACTTAAGGTAAAATTGTGAAATTTTTCTCTTGTTTCTTATAGCCATAGAATTCAACCTTGTTTTAAATGGGTGATTTTCTTTCTTTCTTTCTTGTCACTTTTCTTTCATTTCAAATCGATTTCCAATCCCAATTGCATGAAGCATTTTAGAGGATTATGTCCCAGAAAAAGTTCAAAGGCAATGTTTTTCTATATCATCCATCCATCTATTCCAAAGACTAGTATGTGGTTACGGGATGAAACTACATACATCAACTCTATTTATTTGTGCTACTTGATGTGGAAGGCTTCTTTGTGCACACAAAGTTTTGCAAAGGTTTAGGAGCTTTTAGGGTTTGGTAGGCATGCCATGTCAAGTTCACCGTAGTCAAATAAATTTTAATGAATGCTTCGTAAAAAGAACATTTCATGTGTGGCCAAGAAGATCAGCGATCTTGAATGTGGTTTCAGAACACACCATAATTTTTAATATTTATTCCCCTTGAGTTTACACACGGGGTAAGGGGGAAACAAGTTACACCGTACAAACAAATCAATTCCACCACCTACTTACATGCCTTAATCATCTTCAAGGACTACAAGCTTTTAACACTGCAAAAAATTTCAGTGATTTTTCAGTTGAATGATACCAGTTCCAACATTATTTTTTGGTACTCGAATGTCATAGATTAAAGGTCGATGGTAATTCATACATCCATGAGAGAACTACTTTACTTGCTTGAGATGGTATGGTATGGTATGGTATGGTATGGTAATGGTAGGGAACAGCAATGTGGGTTTCATTTGGTCCCATTATCTGTATTTTGAGGAATGTTCACCATGTGTTTACTTTGTGAACTGTTTTTGGGAACATCTGGGAACATTTCCTATTTAAACTAAACGGTTGTTGCTGGTTTGAAGTTTGAACCAATGTTGTCAAGTGGGGCTTTAGCTATTTTTACAAGCGGTGGTGACCTTGTAGGTGCCTAGGTCCAGAAGTGGTTAATTGAATTGTTTTTATTTCAAAAAATAGAGAAAAATTCCCTAAAATAATCACAAAATTTTCATGTTTATATCATTTTCTGAAAAGATTTCTGAAAAGAAAAATGGCTAAGTTTTTAAAAAAATTAGCCAAATAATAACTTGGCTAAATACTAGATATAAAGGTAAGAAAAAAAAAAACAGAATCTTTCTACATTCTTGGCTACCTTCTGAAAGTTATCATAGGACTCTGGGTGATTTGGAATTTTTTTAATTTGGGCCTCCTTTTCTTTTCGATGAAAAATCCTTTTGGGGGCGGGGGTGGGCTCTGGAAAATGGTTTGCTCATTTACTCCTGATGGTGCTTTCACACTTGATGTCAAATCAATGTTAATTGAAAATCTAGGTGGCATCTTAGGTGGCATCAAAATGTTAAATGGGTGATAGCTTAATGTTAAGTGAATCTTAGTTTAACATAAAATCTTCACAATAAGTAAAGTTTAAGTCTTAAATGACTAGTATGGTGTTAAGGAACTCAACACTAGAGTCCCTAACACCAAGTGCGAACCCTAACACCTTTAGTGACCCACTTTGGGGTTTTGTCATTCTGGGCTTGAACTTGAACTTGGGTCCTCTCTCTTTGTTCCTTTTTTGTTTTTTCTGGGCTTTGTTGGGTGCTTTGTTTTACGGTGTTTGCTAGGGTTTCATCACATGGATCCTGAAGGGGAGGAGAAAAACAAGTGGGTATAATTCTGTAGTTATCATGATAGCTGCTTCTTTCATGAGGGAGGCTGACTTCCAAGTTGCATGTTAACTTTTTAGTGTCACATAATTTGTGGAGTGTCTGCACTGCAGTTCTGCAGCACTGAGTGAAAGAAGAGGTGTCAGGTTAGGTTAGGCCACTGCTGTTTTCTTTTTTGGTTGACTTAAAAGTTGTCTGCCATCATCAAATTGCACACAACATCTATCTATCTATGAAGCCAAGGTAGTTTGTTTTGTTTTGTAGTTATGAGATTCACCAAACCAGGATACTTTAGATCATGTTCTTGGTGTCTTTGGAAGGCTTTTTGACAAGGAGCGGTGCATGGCTTGCTTCCATGATGTTTGGACTTGTGATGCAAAAGTTCTTGAATGTTGAATGATTTCTTCACTGAAAATTAAATTAAATTGTAGCTAAAACTTTCGGAGGAATTGGAATGTGCCTTTGGTGTTGTTGGAAAGATCTTGATGAGCAGAGATTTAATGGAATTTATTTGGTCAGATTTGGTTTCAGAATGTGGGAGATATTGATTTTTTAAGTGATTTCTGACGCCAAAAATTCAAAATAAATTCCAAAAAAACCAGGTTTTGGAAGGAAAAATCAGTTGACAACATGGTAACACTTGGGCCAACGGCACGAGCCACACTATATTATTAAACTTACAAATTGGATGCAGGAGGTGGTTTGTCCCAGACCTTTGTGAGTGAAAAATAGGATTAAAAAATATTGATGTGTAATTAATTCAACCTCTTACACTTTCACAAAAGAATGTCATGGATGGATTGTTGAACATCACTTCACTTGTCCTCAAGGATGGAACAAATTGGAAATTGATATTGTTCTAGATGGCAGCAACAAAAGGGAGAAAAAACAATGGTGAGAGAAGATGCAAATGCAGCCCCTGAACTGCCAAAGCTGCCCTTGCTAATACACCACTCAGACATGAACAAACTCTCAATCCTATCTTTTGCTTGCTAGCCTCTCTCTAAGGTGCCAACTCTCTATGGTTTCCCCTAAATGGGTGTTGTTTCTACTGGGAACTACCCATAGTTGCAGCAAAATTGGTGATGGAAGATAAAAGATGCACATCATAGAAGAAAATAAATTGAACTTTGGGTGTCCACACAACTAATTGCAAGTCACAATATACTACCACAAAGCTATGTGGTTATATGTCCCTCCCATTAGCCTCGGTCCAAAATGGTGAGAAACAAATTTCCAAATAGAAATTCTGCTCAAGCATTGAGGTACATGCACCCAAGAGGCCCAGGTTCTTCTTTGTGGGTTTAGGGTTTAGGGTTTAGCACCCTTTTTCATCTCACATGCCTTGCCCAAAGTTGTCCTCTTTTCACCTACATAGGTGACCTAAAGGTGAGGCATTCCATATTTTCATAGAATATTCTACTTTGGTGAGCCTTCAAAGTTTCAATTTTATTTTGTGAAGGGCCAATCAAAATGGTTCATTGCAACAGAAAAGAAAAAGGAAAAGGGAGGGGGTGGGTGGTGGGGGGTTGAACTCAGGAGGCAACCCTTACTTAACTTGGGCTTGACATTGTTATGCATTACCTTGGTGACAATCAATTGATGAAAAAAAAAATTGATTTTGTGAAAATTAAGTTCCATTTGAATGAAAATATTGAATGACCTTGCATGCACCTTGAATTGAATTATTCAATTCAATTGAATTCAGATTTGATTAAATTAAATTCAAATACATGGATTGGAGTTTCAATAGAGTTGAATTCTAATTCAACTCTATTCAATCCAAGATTCAATTGAAAAAAATGGGATACAAATTGATGGAAAAGATATTGAAAATCTTCTCATGAATATGATGTAGGAAAAAATAATAAAAAATTAAACACAAATCCACAAAAATCATTTTTTCAAGCTTTTTACTTGGGAATGGGCTACATATTTTGAACTAGATTTTGATATGAAAAAGAAAACTATGAGAATCATTGTGCCTAAACACTCAAGCAACAAAGTGAGTCCTCATTTCAATACTTAGTATGAGCCCTTTTAGGGCAAGGCTTCTTGGGCTCATTGTTCTAAGTTCTTCAAGACCAATTAAGCAAGGTGCTAATTTCAAAACTTTAGATAGTAAAATGTGCTCACATAGTTGTAGTTGAACAAAGTCACATATATTGATGCGTAGAAGTCTGAAGACTTTGAAGTGGCCCACAAAGAACATAGGGAACAAATTACACTATAAACTCACATTTAGGCTTGTAAAACATGAGACATATGGGTTTCATTGAACTCCTTGTTTTGAAATTTTTGCTCTTATTTTGTACACCATGATACCATGTTCCATATTACACAATGGTGTTTGATTCCAGCTTGGATTATGCATAATTTACATATGGCATCTCGGTTATGTATATTGATCATTGTACAAAACAAATCTATATAAAGTTTTCATACATCTCAAAATTATCCTTAAAATAATCCTTATTTTGAGCTTGAGTTTAATCCTCATTGGCCACTCATCTTCCCTTTCAAGCTATCCGTGAAATCCTCCAATAAGGATCATTATTCAAATAAATATGAACTCTCAAAAGCAACCACCATAGTTTTCTTTAAAACTAGAGTACAATCTACCTAGTTTATGGCCACATAGATTAAAAAACTACTTAGGTACTAGTGTCACCAAAAAAAAAAAAGTTAGAGAGAGAGATATGGAGAAACACTGACACAACCAGCCAAGGTACGCATGCAGACCCAAACAGGATCCAAGCTGTTTGGTCTTCTGATTTGCACTAGACCCCACTTTAACAACTCACAGAACACTCACACACACAACGCTTTGATCTTTCAACAAAAATGATTTACTCATACGCGGATCAACACATCGGATCACAGAATACAGATCCTTGTGCTTTACATCGGATTAAACAATCCAGGAACTATTTCATGCCTGATCTGCAATGCACATTATCACGGATCCAACAACGATTTCAAGTGTGGCCTTTGAGGTTAGATCCCTCTGTGTTCACTCGGTCATTTGAGCCGTTAACCCATACCCTCTAAATGCCTCTATGCATTGCGCTCACTTTCAACGTTTGGAAACCCAAAACCCAAAGGCCCTCAGTCCAACAACATACTAAGACATTGGACTCAAATCAATAAATGCCAAGCTCCCATGAAACCACTCAAGGTGACAACCCCTCATACAAAGACGAACGATAAACTTGTGGCTGCAAACCCCTCCTTTCACTCCTTCTCTGCAAACAACATTCTGCTGTCCACAGTTCAGATGCAATGCAAGACCCTACAAACACACATTCTCCCTCCCAGATGCTCACTCTCTCTTCTACATGCCCATAAGTCTAATGTTCAGACCCCTCAGATTCTCATCACTCCTCGGCATCACCCTCCATAACAATTGCATCAAGAGATTACACAACTGCTCAACCAAGTCATTGGCGTAACGGAGAGATTCAACAACAAATCAAGCAGCTGCAAGAACAAAACAAAAGAAACCAAAACTAACTATTCAAAATGTTGTCTCAGTCTTCCTATCCTCCCCATCAAATCACCACCACCTCCCTCCAAATCTTCTTGCCGTTTCTTCCTTAGCTTCATGCACAAGCTTCCCATGCACCGTTACAAGCTTCATGTCCCCAAAAATCATAAACCCACCGCCTTCATTAAGTCAATTTTCCGACGAGTTTAACTCTTAAACCCTTAAAGCAAAAATCAGCTTTCCTAATCCAGGAGCCACTATTAGGCTTCCTGTTCAGCCACCATGTGACCGGTCACACTAGTTTAACTAAGTTAAGAACGATGTACTTCCCTACCTACTTAAATGCTACCTGCTTATCTATGGACTATTTACTTATTTAACCTTCTATGGGATAATCCCCTAAGTCTTTCTTAGGTAAGGTGTAGCATAGTTAAGCCCCTACATAAACACATATAAAAATAAAACAAACAAGACAAGGAAAAACTCAAATCAACTTAGGTTAAGAAAAAACTTAAGTTTTTTTCTCTATTATTTCTTTTTGGCACAATCCCATCTTGCATTTGAATTGTTGTCCTTAATGAAACCCAAAGTTATGTTCCTAAAGTTTTTATTTTTATTTTTTGCAAATAATTTTTATTTTATCACTTTTTTTAAAAGTAAAAAATAAATAACTTGAAGATTAATTATTGGTTAGTGTTTGTATTCCTTCATATTTTTCTTGTGTCTACAATTTTGTGTGCACATGAAATTTGGTCTTAATCTTGAAACAACTAGGACATGTGAAAAAAAATCAATGGCAGAATTCCAAATTTTGCTTCCAATCTCATTTTTCCATTTGAATGTGTTGGGCCACCTATCAAGTTTGTGCATTATCAAGACTTGAGACAAGTGAGCTTTGACTCTTTGTTTTCACAATTTAGCTCTTTCGATAAACCTAGCATCCTAGATGTTTGAAGTCCTGGTATGAAATTTTGTTATAAACTTGTTCAAAGTAGGTTTTTGGGTTTGAAAGTTTTATTTTGTTATTTATTTATAGCAAATAACTTTCATTCATTCAATGACAATTACAATTGGTACTATTGTTGAAAAATAATGCATGACATTACGAATGTTGAGGAAGCTTTATGATACGCACAAGCCATTCATTTATGCTTCAATTGAAAACTTGAAATAGAGTTACAAAATCACATGCTAGATGTCAAAACATGGATTTTTATTTTTGCAATTTCTTGCACCGTGTCCATTGTGTCTTTAAGTGCACATTGTGTTATCAATCGAAGGTGAAGTTATTAGTTGTTATTTGACACTTTGAAATCAACATTTTCATGAGCTACTAAGTTTGAGCAAGAGAAGGCAATTTCAAAAGTAGAAGTGGGCAGGTTGGATTTTGATTCAGTGTTTGAATGTGTAAACAAAAATTTCACAGAATTTCTTAAATTTGTCTTAAGGTTCTTATTGGATTTCATGATGCACACATACATTCAAGATAAAACACACAACATTAATCTTTGAAGAAGGTGGAGGTCAGAAAAAAAAATCAAGTAAAATAATATGCTGAATGTTTTTCCAAAAAATTAAAAATAGAACATCCTTTTGATTTTATGTTTATTTTGGGTAATCCTTGGGCATGGCATGGCATGGCATGGCATACATGTAGCTTTGTGAAGCTGATTGGATCCAACCACCACCCAATCAATATGTATTGCATAATGAGTACCCATGTGCATGGCATGAGGCAGGTGCATAGACTAGTAATAGCAAGCCACCTGCACCACCAAAAACCCTAAACCTTATTTAGGGTTTTCTTTAGTTTCCTGCAACCAGTAACCAATTTTGATAAATAGCTAGCTGCTCAGATTCGTACCTACCAAGATTTTCCTCAATACAACTTTCATTTTGCCAGTGGTTTCAAGAGGATTTTTGGTTCAATCCTAAAACCCAATTCTTCCAGAAGCAGTGCTTTTGGTAGGGCTTCTCAAGTTGAGTTTTGTGGGTGGTTACTTTGATCTGTTGTCCTCAACAAGATCCGTGATTTAGTTCATTACTTATGCTTACAGTTGTTGCATCTGTGGGCAGATTATGATAATCATATGATTTCCTTGCTCCTGTCCAAGGATCCAGTGTAACTGCAAAGTGGGGTTGGATGGAAGTCAGAATGGTGATTTGGACTGATAGGGATTGCACAAGAGTAGAGATCAGGATATGGAGGATCAGCTAAATTTATGGGAGCTATTTGTGGTCAAATAGGTGATCAAAAGACATGTAGATTTTGGTATGAGGATTGTATGAAGATTATAATAAGTGGAACCAACACCCTTTGGCTGTGAGAGAGACTTGGTGCATCTGTTGTTTGAACATTGTTTCATTGTTTCGAGTGGGAGCATCATGCATGTTGATAAGTGTTTGTTTGAGTATTGAGTAGAAATGCAGTGGGTTTGATGAACAGTGCAATTATGAGTAGCAGGATGAGATTTTTGATTAATTGACTTTTGCAGTGCAGATCAGAGGCAGCAGATTGAGGGACCTTGATTTGATGTATGGTGGAGCAAGAAGAGACTACAGCCCTGTCTGTGTTGCATTTATTGTTGTGTGCAAAGGGGAAGGTGGTGTATTTGGTTCTAGTGAGAACAGTTTGGATCATGACATGTGACTTTGTGAGGGTTTGAGACATCTAATGCAAAAATTTCTGCTGCATGAGCATGGTGTCTGCCTTGATTCACAGGGGTGTGTATGGTTGTGAATCAAGTGTCTGCTGTCAGTGGTGGATGACTGTCTGATTCTAGGAATATGAGTTTGTTTGTCATGAAAGTGCATCATCTAGTCTTGTGAGTAACATATGTCTGTTGGTAAGAGGATTGAGTATAGGTTTGTAGTCTGCCACTCAAGTGAGGATGCATGGGAAGGGGTTGAACTTCTGTTGTCTGCTTTGGATTGAAGTATGTTGAGCCATATCCCATTTGCAAACCCCAGTAGAATATGAGTCTGAACAGAGAAGGCTGATTGAGTGTTGGAATCAATTATGTGGGTAGCCCTTGATTTTGGTGGTTGCCCCATTACAAACAAAAGCATATTATTGAAGTTACAAGCCAAGATCTGAAGGGGTTATTTGCAAACTGGAATTCTATGCAACAATTTCCATGTCTTAACTCATTTCACAACCTCATGCAATAGTGTCATTACTTGATAGTAAATTCTTCTTTGAATACTGTTGTTTTGTCAATATTGCTACTGTAAAAGATTGGATCAGTACAACAATAGATGTCATCTTGTAAAGACCTCCAAAAACCTTCAAAGCGTAATTGCAAACATTGAACATATGGAGATGACACTCAGAACATTAGACAATATGTTTCCATGATATGCTTGATGAAATGTGATTGATTTGGCATTAACTACTTTCTTTAGTTGATTCCCCTAGCGGAACATATTTTTAATCAAAGGTTATGTCTCACCATCTGTTTGTCCTCATGTGCTAACCAATGTTGTGTGGGTATCAGAAATGGCACCAACCCATCACGGGTTATCAGGGCAATTCTTTGATCTCATAGCCAGTGTTCTCAGAAAATTAGAGAACCAGTTCTGATACATAACCATCATTCTCCTCCTTCAACACCCCCACAAGAAAACCAATGAAAAATACCACCCAGTAACCCACAATTCTTTCCAATTTCTTTCACAAAAACTGCATGTTCTTGAGTTTTTGAAGTAACTGAAACCAGACTCCTTTTCTAATTCCAAATTTTCTCTTCCCCCAAAGCACCAGTCCCAATGGTTCTTTGATTCTAACATTTCAAAATCTGGGAACCCTAAATCAAGTGAAGGTTTGGATGTTGTAGAGAGAAGATATAAGAATTATCTTATTTTCAGCAGGCCTTAAAATATGTTATGAGGATGACTAGAAAGCTCAATGTCTGTTGGTGTCAACAAAATCAGAAGTCCAGAAAGAGGCTACCAACAACCTCTGCCCCATCCTAGCCAACCATTAAGAATTACAAAACGCAATTGAGTGAACAACACTGATTAACTAGTAGTACTGGATTACATCAGGAAGCTGCTACTGAGAGCTGCACCAGAGTTGTCCAGACTCCAAAATCAATAGTAAGCTACCCACCACTTGGTCACAAAATTCAAGAAATTATAGTTTTTATGCACAAAAATCAATTCAAAACTGGAGGCCTGTACATCAATGAATTGTTGACATTTGGTGCAACCTATCTGAAATCTTTTATGAATTGGCAGAATTTACTAAGTACAGACATGGAGATATTAATATGTATCCTAAATTCTAGAACTTAGATCTCTGTGATTATCAAACCCTAGTTGGAGATTGCAGTTTCACATGGAAGTGATCACAGGCCTTGCCAGTTATGTAGCTGCAGCAGTGTCCAAGAAATTACTCACACAAAAGAAATTCATGTGTACCATCTGGAATTTAACCCAGACAATTGATTCAGTTCACTGATGAACTTCCACTAAAACCGAAACCCTGCTGGGGTCACTGATGATCAGAGCTCAAATGCAGAGATACAGTCTATTAAGCTTGAGCTCACAATATGAGAGCTGATGTGAATTCAATTTGGAATGTTCAGCTGACCAGGCAACAGCATGATTTCATTAACAACCTCAGAAATTGGCCTTGAGATCCATCAATTATGAAGTCTAATTACAAATGCAAACTTGCTATGTCTGGCCACTCCCACAAATTGATTACATGATGATGAATCAGATTAAGGCACATGATCTTCTCAATTGCCAGCTAAAGAATTTGAGCTTTCAGGAATGATCTTCAAGTTGCTAGCTAAAGATTTTAGGGCTTCAACAAGGCATGATCTGTGCTCACTGCAGAGCTGCAGGAGCTAATGATTTTTGAGCTTCAAGATATGATGTTAGCTGCAGAGCTAGAGCTAAAAGATGTTGAGCTTCAAGGCATGATGTTCACTGCAGAGCTAGAGCTAAAGATTTGTCTGAGCTAAGTTGTTGTTTGTTAGAGAGAGATTCTGAAAAAGTACACTCCAATCTTTCCGAGCTTAGATGATTCAGCTGCAAGTTGTGGAGACCCAACCAACTTGGTTGGAAACTCGGTCAAAAACCATGTGATGGTCCTGCTGTGCTATATTACCAATGATGCTTGTGACTTGATCCGTGGGCAGTATGCTCAGACACACCAGTGATGGCGCCTGGAACTCGATCAACAGATTCTCAGGTGTGAGCTGGAAGTCGATAGTGGCACCATTTGCATCTCCAAACTGGAATGCCATGGATGGAAATGAAGGATTCGTGATGCCAGTCAGGTCGTAGCACAAACCCATCTGGAACAAACTCCCATCCACTACTGGATAATTCACCAAGCTCTGCACTTCCTGCAAAATCATCACATGTACACACTCAGTGTTGGGTGAGTACCCAGTCAATTTCAAGGGTTCTAGAAGCGCATGTTCTGATTTAGGGTTTAGGGTTTAGGAACCAAACCAGAACTGGTCTGACTGATTCTTGGAAACAGAATCAGGGTTTTGGGTTTTTCTCAAAGAACTGGAGCATTACCAAAATCAGGATCCTGGTTGTTTTAAGAACCGGAACCAGAATTGGATCCAGAATCTTTTTGAAAAAAGGACTAAAACCAGGGGGCTAAATGAAGCTGAATCGGCAATTAGTTAACCACCAGGTTTTAGTCCAAGTTACTTGAAACTGGACCAGAACCCAACCTAATTTTTAGAACCAGAATCAAAACTGGGCTTCTGTGTTTTTAGAAACCAGACCCAGAAGAGAACCAGGATTCGGGTTTTTCTTTAAAGATCCAACCCCAAACTGCTCTAATTTACTTTTAGAACCAGAACCATAGAACTCAAGAAACACCCAACACTGGTACACACACACACAGATATCACACCAAGCTCACCATGTGGTCCATACATCACGGTTTAGGGTTAGGGTTTAGGGTTACCTGGACGACGGCGTTGTAGGCATCGTTGTTGAGGTAAGTGAGAGTGGTGCCGGAATCCATGATGACGCCACCAGAGCCGTCAAGGTAGATGTCGAAAGTGCCGATCGGGAGATCTAATTGTGTACCGCCGACAGTGATCCCCGTCATACCCACGTAATAGAAAGTGGGGATCAAGCTGTTGGTGACAATCGGGGTGTAGACCAAACCCTGGATGACACCTTCCGGACTTCCGAACAAGAAGGTGCTGGCGGTACTCGTCGCGGCGCCCACCAAGCAGTAAGAGAAGATGTCGGAATAGATGTTTTGTAACTGGCTAGGTAGCGAGAAGCTCCCTTGTCCCAGACCCACAAGCCCGTCTGCGCCGTTGAAGCTGTCGCCAGTTTGGTTGTGCCCACATCCGAAGGTGACATGCGAGATGGGCGTCGCGCTTCCGTCTAAGCTGGACACCGTGATCGTCTCATATGCTACGTCCCCTGTGGTGCTGCTCCCATCTCCGTAGGCGTAGAAGTATTCACAGCTCGACGTTCCTGCACAGCTGCTCTGGCCATTCGGAAAATCCTGGAAAACAAAAGCACCAAAGATCAGACCGCCTTCTTATGGTCCACAAGCCTGCTGTGACAACTTCTGTAACAGACATTCAAGAAAAGCTCTCCATCAATGCGAAGACGTTGCGCAGACTTATGACCATGATGGGTCATGGCTAACTTGGATCTCTTTCCATTAGGCTGCTGTGATCGCAATTACACATATCATGCTGTGACCAGAGCAGCCCAATGGAAAAAGAAGCCACTGACGTAGGGCCAAGTTGTTTCTTGCTGCCGGGACAGTACTATCTTGCCATCGGAGAGCTGCAAGTGCATTGAAAATATGCAATTAATCAATCATGTTAAAAACTCTGGGAACATATGTTCTCATGGAGAAAAGGACACATGTCACTACAAGCATGGTGAGCCACAGTTGGAGGATGCACATCTCTCACACATAACTCCCGCAAAATTTGGTCAATGTGGTAGAGCTATGAGATGACTGTGAGCGCAGCCAGTTGAAAACACATAAAGGAAAGCTGTTGTGATCATAGAATCTGTGATCACAGCTGCAGCCTAACGAAAAGATGTGCATAGAATCTGTGATCACTGCTGCAGCCTAATGGAAACATGTCTTCCTAGGTATGGAAGGATGTGCATAAAAACTGTGATCACAACAGCCTAATGGAAAGATGTCCTTTGAGTATGGAAGGATGTGCATAGAATCTGTGATCACAACAGCCTAATGGAAAGATGTCCTCCTAAGTATGGAAGGATGTGCATAGAATCTGTGATCACTAACAGCCTAATGGAAAGATGTCCTCTGAGTATTGAAGGATGTGGAGGAGCTAGTGTGATTTGCGTACCGTGCAAGCGTTGTCGACGCAGGAGGCGGGTGAGTATGAGGACGATAAGCTGGGATCAAACGGGGGACCATGAGGCTGGTTGATGCACTGGATACAAGGCATGCAATTCAGCCACACCAGGTCGCTTCCCGTATCCATCACCGCAACAAATCTCTGTGGAGGTGTGCCGACGGACAATGCCATTGTGTACTCGCCGATGTCCTGTGTCACTTGACTCTCGAAATCTCCAGCTTCCCTTGTGAGTCGACCGCGACTCGAGATGTAGTCCCGGCGAGCCCAGCTCCTTTTCACAGCTGCTGCCATCCTCTCTGTGTGCGACAATTTTGTGTTTGAAGTGCTGCTACGTGACAGTGGCGAATCTGGGTGGTCTCTGTGTAGCAACCGTGTTCTCAACACCTGCGGGCGGGAAAAAGACACAATCGTGAGCTCAGGCAGCAGGCTCTCGATCGATCCATCCATCTGAGTCAACACAAGTTGAGCGATGATCTATCTCAAATACCGTCAGTACTTTGGGTCATGATTTTCGATCCTTGCAGCAGTGAACCATAAAAGATTGCTGGAGTAATATTATGCAATCCAAGTCCATACTTTGTTCCCACAAGCTGCTGCTACAATTTTTTCTAGCTTCCGATCAGAATCTCCCCCGAGCATGCACCAGATCAGGTTTCAATGTGTACAACATACCTGCTGATTTTGGGTGGATTTCGACTCGTGCCGACCTGCAAGCTTCCTTGCCATATTACTACTGTACATAGATGAGCCCGCATGAGCAGCTGCAAGGCTCCGTCTTGAAAGGATTTCACCTCCGGCGGCAGCTCCCATACACTGTGCAGTCTGTAGCAAATCCGTGCAGCCCACAGCTACCAATACAGCTATCAGAACTAGTGATCCTCTAAGTAAGGACCCCATGATAATATTGTCCTATCTATCCGGCCAGACGGTGGACCTCGGCCTCTGCAACCAGCTTCTTCTGCCGACCCGTGCAAGTGTGGATGATGCTCCACAAAACTTGGCCGGCGCGCGAGGATGAAAAGGATCAATGCTGCGACACCTACCCCTTTTTGCTATTGAACACAGTTTGTTAGGAACTCTAGATCTGTCCGAGATGTCTCTCCCGAGCTAAAAGCAAATGACGCTGTGTTGCTGCAATCGGCGAATTAATATATTCATGAACTACCCTGCTTAATTGCAGTAACCGTTTTAAGACTAGTTATACGCGGAATCGTATGGAGCTGCGCCTTGACTAATCACAACAACATGAGGAAGTAACTTCCTGTTCCTTCGAAATCGGAAGTTCAAAAGAAAGACTCGCTAGGTGGACCCAGCTGCAGGCTATCTAGCTCCTTCCCGCAAACGATTACTGCTCTACAACAATATTATTAAAGGGAAAAAAAATGCAGCTCCCTTTCCGAGAAAATATTTGGAAGAAGGATCGTGCTAGCAGCAGTAACTGTTGCTGCAAGTGTTGTGAGAAAGAAGAGTAAGAAGAAGAAGAAGAAGCAACTGATTTCCATACATGTCGAGTGAGATTCAGAAGAGCCAACTGACATTATTCATGAGCCCCTTGCAACAGGAGGACCTTATAAGTCTAGCTGATCAATCTACGCGGAAGTACTTCCATTTCTTCTTGTTTTCTTTATTGATCATGTGAGCAGAAGCAGGATCCGCAGCAGCATCTGCGTGCGAGTGCAGGGGATTTGAGTGGCAGTAGCTCCACGAATTCAAAGATGCTTTCTTCAATCAATCGCGACGCGTTTTGTACGCAAACTGTCGTCGCGCGCAAGCGGGGTGGGTAGATCGTCAGCGAAGCGCATGTATGTACATTCATTCTACGTAATACATACACATACGTACACTTTCTATGTACGTATTTTTAAAATATATACACCCGTGATTTTAGGGTATCAACATCATCCGCTTCAGATACCCGCCGGTTATTTTCCTGGGCACACACACTCTCGCACACACACACACACACATATACCGTAGTTAACAAAAAGATTGCTTCTCAAAAAATCACAATTTGGATAAATCCCATCACTTTTTAATGTTATTGTGATTTTTCGTTAACAAAAAGATCACTACAGCTGGATTAAATTTCAAAAAAATCGCCCTTGGAAATGCCACTTCATTGTAGGAGTGTGGTGTGAAAAGAGGTAGTCTTGACTCTGGTTAGACCTGTGCTTCTGGGTTCCCTTGTGTCAAGTAAATCAGTGTGACGGCGCTCCATAATGGACTGCATGGATTTGCATGGCTCTTCCTTTGAGCTGTGCATCGGAATGGGTATGGCGGCTGGTATTGATGAAGTCGGACGGCAAGACGGCAAATCCCGGGGATCGGATTGGATCGACTGGAAACGTTTTGGAGAAGCGTCGGGAAGAAGCTGGGGACTTCGGAGGGAGGAGAGGATTTTGAGAAGATAGATAGGAGATGGCAAGGAAGATCAGGCAGTCAGTACAGTTGGTGAGGAAATAGATCGGGATTTCGGGAGAAGGTGTTAGCTGGTTGTGATTTTTTTCCGCTGCGATCGATAATCAGCTAGTACCAGGACTATGTTTTGATGATGTTCAAGTAGTTCCACAGTGCTGGTAGATTTTGGTGAGCAACAGAGAGGATGTGGGTGCTTGTGCTGTCGGAGGAAAAATGTACATATCAGACTGGGAATGAGGAAATGTATTGATTTCTATTTGTTATTTTGTGTGAGTGGACTCTTTTTGCTGAATGAGTATTGGGTTCATATTGGGATGCAATTCGATCACGGAGCTCAACAAGCCGAGCTCCTGTGTTGGGTCTCTGGGTTGTGTGTGTGTGTGTGTGCACTCTAGTGGGTTTGTAGTTCAGACTAGATGTGCTCATACTAGGACAATGGCAAGAGGAATCCGATTGTCTTCTAGGTTCCCTTCTTTTTTGGTCACAGGAGATTCTCGAGATTCTCGTCGATTCTGGGTTCTGTGGAAGTCTCTGATGAAGTTTTCGGTTGTCGTGCCGCATGCGGAGTCCGCGGCGGAGTCCGTGGCGGAGTTGAGGACATCCGTCGTGGAATACCATACTTGGTCGTCACCTGTCATACCTGAAAAAATGAAGCGGTTCTTACTGACAATCCCCGAAAACAAGAAATGGGTGGAAGCTCAAGAGAAGCGTCACAAAGCCGAACAGAACGTTAAGGACGTTTCACGCTTGGTTCGTCGTGAAATGTTTCCAGAACTTCACCCTGAAACTGTCGAGTTGGGCTCGGCGGCAAGCTCGGGCTCTGCCCCGAAGGAGATCGTGATTGAGGCTCGTCAGCGGCAACTTCACCGTACATTGATGAAAGAGCTCTTGAAATCCTTTACAACAACAGGGAAGCAGACCATTGCTCTGTATCGTACAAGGACTTGGGAGCAGAAATCGAAAGCCATATTTTTTTACTTTCACAAGTCTTTAGGAAACATGGACCAAGAACTGACATGCTCTCTCTTCTCGATCAACGTCATGACCTTTCAGAATTGGATCAAGCAGAAAAGGTATTTCGGTAAATGGGTCCACTATGTTGAGGCTTTTAAAGTCTCTGACATCCTGCCTGACGTGCCTGCCACATATCGAAAGGATTACGAAGATGTGGACGCTTCAAGCCAGGTGCAGATCGATTCAAAGTTTCGCAATTCCACTCCAGGTCATCAGTACGTCTCGGCCTTATCTGCCGGTACTCGTCAAAAGAATCGGAACGCGGCCGGGAAATCTGACAACATCACATATCTTCTCCAAACAACCAAGACTGTCGGTTCTGGAAGAAAAGTGAAATACACCCAGCAAGAAGAATTCCTTATCTCGACTGTGGTGATGAAATGGGAGACAGGCAACCCATTGAGCAAGTCGGCAGCCTACGATCTTCTAATCTCTACGTTTGGTCATGAGCAGGAAGCGGAACGCACTGAATGGGAGGTGAAGATGAAGATCCATTCGGGGCATATATCTCCAAGCCTTTCGCAATGGGTCGCCAGAGTTCTTGAGAGACATCGGTTTTCGATTCGGAAGGAATCAATCTCCCAGACAGTTCCTGTCAATTGGTTACAAATTTGTTTGGATGCGTGTGCCTTGATCTGTAGCATCATGCGATCTGCTGGTGTGACCCGTTTGGTCAATGCCGACGAAATGTTTCTTCAGTTCTACCCGAAAGAAACCCATTTGATTGCTCCAACGAATGCACGACGAGTCGGCTCCAACCGAGCCGAGGATGCCAAGAAAGGGTGCACTGTGATGGTGGCATGCGAGATGTTCCAATCTCAAATCATTGCCCCTATGATTATCATGACTGGCCAGCCTGACGGGACGCTTTCAAGGCGATTCTCTTCTTGGGATGGGCCTAGCAAAGTCACGTTCCATCCAAAGCATTGGATGGACAAAGACGGGTGCTGCACTTACTTGGAATATTTGGCGTCGTGTTATCCAGGCGAGAAGGTTGGTTTGATTTGGGACGCGGCTTCTAGCCATTTCTCAGATCAAGTCAAAGAGAAAGCTGCTGACCTGAACATCACTTTGGGAGGTATTCCTCCTGGGTGTACTAGTTTGATTCAAGTATGCGATCTGATCGCCAACAAACCGATCAAACAGGCCTTCAAGACGCGCTACGTCTCGTGGAAGATTGCCTCTGATCCTGGTCCTGGAGGCAAATACAAGGTCGATCGAAAGGACGTCATTTCTTGGCTCGAACAATCGATCGAAGATGTAAATGCCCGCATGTCGACTCGCTCAGAGGTTGCAAAGGCCTTTGTTACCTACGGGCAGGATTTTCGATGTGCAAATCAGTCTGCACTGGCTGAATACTTGGCGAAACACGAGGAGAACGGTGTATATCAATCACTAATCGACAATCAGCGATCTTTGGACCTGGAATAAAGCTTTTCCCACTTGTTTTAATTTTGAAAATGGTGCGTCAAAAGTTCACAAAATAATCACAATTTCTGGTCAGAATCGGTCACTTTTAATGTTAACTCAATCGCTATTTGAAAATGCCTCAATTAATCTTTTTGTTAACTACGGTACTCGCTTGCCTGCCGGGCAGGGTGGTGAAAAAAAAAATCAAAGAACCCGGGTTTTGATCTCTTGTCATGGTTTATATTCTTTAAAAAGAATTGAAGCTTTTTTGGGTGTGGGTTTGTTTGGGCAAACACTAAATAAGAGCAACAAATTAAATGTGACACCGATCTCAATGCAATTACAAGACAATGCTCAACCAAAGGAAAAAAAAATTAATTTCTTTTTAATTGTACTTAACATTTTAAAAAAAACATGTACACAATATTTTTGAGAAAAATAAGCAATCTAAACTTGGTTAGAATCCCCCTTTTCAATTAAAAGATTCAAATTCAATCATTTTCTTTCAAAAAAAAGAAATTTCATGAATGAAACGAATTATTAAAAAAAAACAGGAATTAAATTGCCATGGGAGCAACTTCCCCTTGGGAAAAAGTGATTAAGTTGTCCTAGGGAACAACTTTCCTTGACCCAAAAAAAAAAGGATTAAATAATTTTTAAAGCAAGTTTTTGAATGTTTGAGAAGAAAGTTCAATGCACAAACATTGTCCAAATCAAATGTTTTTTATATTGTTGAAAAGCTCTTGAAAGGAAGATATCTAAAATGGCATTGCATTTTGGATTTGAGTTACAAGTAGAACTTTCGTATGACAAAAAGAAAATTTTGAAGATCAAAATTTTTAACACCCCTTTAACTCTCCCGCCCTCAAGAGAAAAGGACTCCTTCTCTTGCTCCCAATATTTAACTCTTGAAATCAGATACCCTCTCACAACACTGGCATATTTTACCCATATACATTTTCTACTCCGGAATTGTGCTGAATCTGCTTGAGTGATAGATAGCTGCAAAACTGGCAGGCAAAAACCCTCGCCTTCAACCCCAAAGAGATGGCGAAGGACATTATTTACATGACAGAATCTGCCCGTATATGGGCAGCTCACTATAACATGAGTATTTGTAATGTGCTCGATTGTTTACAGATGGTACATGGAGTGCGTAAACAGCTACAAGCTGCTGCCTGTCGGTATATATGGTCTTACAAGCTGCAATGAGTCCTCCCTGATCATGCACCAAACTAATTACTTTCTGTGTGTTGGTGCAAATGGGTACTGGTGGGTGTGTGTGTGTTTGTGTCGGTCATCAATGTTTGTTTTCCCAGCCAAATGTTTTCATCAGTTGGTGAATTTAGAAATAGAATATGCATTTATTTTTTAAACTCTGGTGATTTTTTTTTAATTTTCAGATTTAGAAATAAATTTACTAATAATAATAATAATCACCAGATTTCTCTATTAGGTAGTTCCACTAGGTGGTTAATTACTACTAGTATAGAAGGATGTTGTTGAGTTCAAGTTCTCATTTATTTAATCTCGTTCATTTAAACCAAACAAGTTTAGCGAAATCATCTTCGCAGAATATGGATGATTGCCAGTTTGGGTTATACATCAGAAAATTGAATTGAATCAAACAACACCAGAGAGTTCAACCTCATCATGAGCAAGATGCAATTTGTGCGCTCTGGCTGCTGCAGTGGTTGCTGGAATCCAACTTAATAGAACAAATGATGTGATGAAGTCATTGAGTCTGCTCATTGAGTTGTAACTCATGATGAATTTAGACACGTCTTCTTGATGACCCATTTTCTCTCTATGCCATTAGATACCCTGTGGCATGATCGGCCTTCATTGGCTACTGGAAGGTAATGCTGTGGGGGGGGAAGTGTGTTACTAGAATAAGAAGGATTGTGTGAGGAAAATGTGTGAGTGTACGGATAGTAGGTGTAAGAAGATCCCTCGCACTCTTAACGAGTAGGTAGGTAGGTAGGTAGGTAGGTGTGAGATCCCTCATCTTTTCATCATCTTTTCTAGGAGGGAACTCCATAGCTGGTAAGGTGCACTCCAAATACACCAAGAAATTTCTGCAAAGTGCTTTTACATTGAGTTGTGTTGAAAATAGTCTTTCCATAAGTGGCTTTCCAAAACACTAGACTTTCTTCTTCTATCAAGCCATGTAGAGCCCACCTTCCAACATGATGCCAAGATGGATAAACCCAGCTTCCAAAGAAAAGGAATCCATAAACCATTCATTGGCAAGAACACACATAGAACCTACCAATGAAAAGGAAGCAATATCCCGGTTTTAAATAGAATATCAAATAAAACATCCTCATGTATGTCAATTTTCTAGGTTTTGTTTGAGGAAGGCATTCAATACATAACATATTGTGGTGTTATATATCAGATATATCCATTATGTATGTCATCTATGTATTTTCTCCATTAGTTTTAATATTCATTACTTTTTTTTTATAGTTTGGGTGGACTTTGCAATGTACAATGGCACCGATCTATTAGAGGTTAGACTAATAAATTGTGTTTCTAGGTTGTGTTTCTCATGATTTCTGTAACTTATATTTTTTATGATTTTGTTTTTTGGGAAGTTGCATTTCTCTTTCAATTGACTTGGTAAGTATTTATCCACGCTTAAATGAAACTTAAGTGCAACATATATAATAGGGAGGATATTGAATGAAAATTAGTCTTTGCATTTCTTGAAGCAACAAGATGTTTAAGGCATTTTTCTAATGCCAAAGGAATGCCACAAAGGCACCTAGGAAACAACACTAAATTTGAAAGTGTGGAACCGTATTTCACATTTTATCCGTGGATTAGTTTTGTTTAATTTTTTTGGTCATGATACCCAACAGGTGCCCTTAGGTATAACAATAAAAAATAATAATTAAAGTTATGCAGACATTTTGCTTTCAAAATGCTCGCTTATGGATTCTAGTGGATAAGGCACCTTCCACTAACACTACCACAAATTGTGGAGTGTTTTACAATAATCGTAATACAATGTTCCAAAAGGAAAATCTCTAGCATTCTTGAGGGGACATAGTAAAAAAGCATGATAGGTAAATAGAAATCCTACAAAAGTAGCTCAATTATGATATGCCCAAAACCTTGTAATAATTGTAATATTATTGGCATATAAAAAAGAAATCTTCTCAACCACAATGCCAAAAAAAAAAGGATTTTTCACATTCAAAAGTATTAACATGGATTTAAATTTGTGATTTTCAGTTGTTGTGAAAGTTGTACATGGAGTGTTACACTTTTTATGTGTTAGAAGGTCTTTTAAAAAATGGTAAGTATTGACCCCCTTGACAATGGTAAAGGAGTCACCAACAAACCCATAGTAGTTGTCAGAAGTTTCCATGAACCAAAAGATTGTTGTTCCCAAATAATGGTTGGCAAAGTGGGAATTTCTTCATCCAATTTTCCTGTGCAATGTCACATAGTGAGCACCTTTGGCGATGCTCTAAGTGTGTTCTATCATGTTTAATATCTTCAGGATCCATCATGAATATCATCAACACTACAAGTTCCATGAAGTAGGTAAGAACTACCAACCTTCAACACCCTCTTGGTGGTTTTCAAGAGGGAAGTCCTGCAATCACTCAAACTTTGAATAGAAGTTTTACCCACTTGTTTGTAGTGTTGCATCATATAAATTGCTGCCAATTCTATGCCATTAAATATGGTAGAAATCCCTCAATGGAAGTAGAGAGAGAGAGAGAGAGAGAGGGAGAGCCTTTCAAGGTACTTCTGTTCTGTCTGTATATTTCTCAGACCCACTTTGTCTTTTTTGTTGCATTCATGGTTTGGACATTGGGTCTACCAGGTCAAAAATGGAGGATGTTCAACAACACCCCTACAAAAGTTTACAAGGGCAGTCTTGCACAGTTTGTAGTAGTGGAGTTGGTGCAGGATGTGAAGGACCGCAAACAAATTGTTATAAATATTTGCATGTTGTGCTCTTTGCAGGCAGTTTTGAACACATGATCACATAAGCTAAAGAAGTAAGTATGAATCAAACTAGCAGCAGCCTAATTCAAGCTGCTTTTGATAATGCTTCTTTGAGTTTATGTTTATATACTTTCCTCTGTTAAGGCTTCTTTTAGTTTACGTTTATTTAGTTTCTTCTGGTAAAGGTTCTTTGAGTTTTATGTTTATTTAGTTACTTCATGTCGGCAGTGCAGCAACTCTGCAAGAAAACCATGTGAGCAGAGTACAGGCTCAGCACTGACACCCACAAAGTTCATAGAGAGGGATATGTTTAGGGCCACAATGAACCAGCACCCACCAGCACACGATGAAAGATGAATGATAAGTGGTCACGAAACAGTTTTCTGTTGAGATCCAGTTCTTTAGCTAACCATGGTGGTTAGCTCTCTTGCTTTTTTTTAACTACCTACCTTGTGGGTTGTTAGTAGGTAGGTAGTAAAAACAGCCCTTACTTTTATGTATAAACCATCTACTTATCTAGTAATTATCTATTTTCCTAACTTATCTACCTACATTTGAGACCTATTTCTTACAGAATTGGTTACCAAGGTGAAACCGCATACTAACTCAGTTGAGGTTCATCCACAACGCATCCAGTGGATGGTGTACTAGCTAGTGGGTGCTGGATCACTGTGGCCTTTACTTGTTTAGCATCATATATTCAAAACTACCACAAGGTAGGACCACTAGAACAGAATCTGGTTTTGGGTCATGTCCCTTGTGTCAGGAAAAGCTATGTGCTTTCATCCATTTCAATGTACAATATAAGTGGTGTAGGGTTTAGGATGTCCACATAGAAAATCCCCAGGAAAAACTGTATTGTATTTTGTATGGTAGTTAGTGGACCCCATTTTCATGATCCATTTTGACATATTCAAACACTTACATCATGTCATTGGCCATTTGAAAAACACCCAACTCCTCTTGTGAGAGAGTACTCTGGAAACATACATAGGGATTTGGACATGAACATCTAAAGGGACTTAATTTAGGACATCCAGGGATTTTTTTTTAACATCTCCAATGGAGGAAAACCTAAGAGGGTTTTTTGTGGACTTTTATTTAGAACATTACAGGGAACATTTCACAAATATTTCAAAATATTGGAAATTTCAGGCAAATCAATTTTGGAAACAGTTTTGGTTCTATGGAGACGATTCTAAAGGCCTCCAAGCATATTATGTCAGTTTCCAAACTACATAGCATCCATGTTGAACTTCAAAAATTTAAAGGAACAACTCCGATACATGCTCCTCACACGTGCTCCTCAAAGCACTTTGTCATCTCCATGAGCTTGTCCATTATCAAAGCAAGACCAACACTATTGTATTGCAAGAGAAATTCTTTTGCAAAAAAACACACATTGGTTCTCTGCTTGAGCATTATTTTTTGTATGAGATTATTACTTTTGTTGGCCAAAAAGCATATGAATCTTAAGATTCAATATATTGATCCAATAATATGTCACATTAATGATTTCAATTTACTAATTTACACTTTTTTTGACTAATTCCCACTTTCAAGTAATTCATAATCTTTTTAAACAATGTTTTTGACCAATATGATTTGATTTATTGAAGGTTTTTAAAACCTAAGACTTGGTGACCACCAATTATATCACCAATAGATCATTGTATTCAAATATAAATTTTATGTGTAAATCATATAATGATTTGTTACATTAAAGTTGGAAAATTTATGAACTTGTGGCCAACAACTATGTTTTTTGGCTATCTCCTCCATTTCTCTTATTTAAATTCTATCACATTACTCAAATATCCAAGCAAATTGTATTTTTCTGTATTAATTTAAAATTTATAAAATGAAAACTTGGTGATCACCAAGTGTGTGATCTTCTTTCATTGTATTTGTATATTTTATGTTATTCAAATATCTATATTATTTATGTGTAAAAGTTGCTTACATTGATGATTTTTTTGTAAAATTGTATTTCAATGCGAAAGATGACAATTAGGTTTTATGCAACCACAATGTTTTGTGCAAATATGTAATATATACACATCAATGAAACAAAATCAAGGTCAACCACTTACAAGCTTAGATTTCAAGGGTGAAATTTGGCTATTTTTGCCTAAATACAACATGACACCTAAAAGGTCACCTAAAAACCTCATTGCAATGGAAACCTTTTGCTTGTCCTATGGTAGAAACACACCAACATGTCCCCAAACTACGTTTTCAATGAACTTTAATTCTACTACTTATTTATTTGAACCATTTTATCATCACCACCTTTTTCCCTTTCATCCAAACCATTCACCAAACCTTTTTCCTCCCTCACAAAATTTTTTGCCATTCTTCCTCTCATTTGCAAAAACATTTCACCCAACTCTAGGATACAATAGGAGAACTTAGAAGTTAAGAACTTATGACTGAGGCTAGAACTCAAATTAAAAACCTATTTGTGATTCATCCAGACTCTATCTCATTTTCTTGTCACATAAGCTTTCAATGTTTAAGGTTTGAATCCTAGAGTTTTATCATTGTAGTTTCGAAGAAATAGACTTTAGAGTTCAAACTCCAAAATTTACAAATTGCAATGATATTGTTTGGCCATTGGGTAATGGGGAATGGAAAATGTTGTGGGTGCAAAATACAATCAATCGTGGATGATGGGTCTGGATGTTGCAAACTACAAATTGGAACTTGGGAGTTGGGATTTGAAAGGTGGACATATTGGAACTTAGAGGATGGAGCTCCAAATCAGATCAATTCCGATTATGGATGTTGTGACTCATCATCGATGATCGGTCATGACTTATGGCTGTAAGCTTTCAACCTACATCACAAACTCATAATGTAAAGGTTTTTCAATCCAACCCAATCTTGAGTTTCAATTCTCCAACCTCGGCCCTCTAGGTATGTGTCAATGTGAAATTATCCCTTCATCATTCCAATCTTTGGAATCTAGATATGGTGTAAATGTCTTCCAAGTTGCAACCTACTTTAAGGATGCACTCAATGTTTTTTTCTTTGGTTTTGTGGGTTTGAAATGTTGGTGGGTTTTGGTGGTAGTTTGCAAACAACTTTTGTTGTCTTTGGTTTTATGTATCTAGAACTTCACACGATGTTATGGTTGTGGTGGTGGGTTGTGAATCTTTGCAATGCAATTTTTTGTGAAGATGTCAACACTTAAGCCACCCCTTGATGTCAAGTTTAAATACTTTTACAACTCACAAAACCATGGCAATGATGTTCCACTAGTTGTGTCTAACTTGGCTTCTAGTGATCAAGTTCAACTTGTGCATGACCTTGCCACCTTGAAAGGTAAATAGTTTGCCTCTACAATACCTTTGATTTCTTTACCTCTTTCATATTTGCCTACAAAGTTTACAAAGTTTCCCAAGGTGTATACAGTATCTTGTGGCTCAATTTTTTTAAATATAACATTCAAAAGAGTAATATTAAGCAAGTTTTTATGAATGATCCATATGGATATGGTTTTAAATTTTAAGATTTCAATAGTATAATCTTTGAATATTAAAGTTCTTTATGAAACCTTTTAAAACTAGGTCAAAACCCATATTGGAAAATGTTGTTATTAGCTAGTATGATGAAATCACTTTTTAAATCCTAAAAGAAAAACCCATAAAGTTCATAAGAATAAAATTCCATTTAGATATTTCAATTACATACCCATTGGGCACAAATAATTTGACAAATGAAAAAAAATTCATCTCAAAAAAACTTTTGAAAACAAGGTCCAATTCTAACCCTTCAAAAGTTCATAATTACCATTTGGTTAAAGTTTCAAAAAAAAGATTTCATATTTAACTATATGTTATAAACCCATGTTGAATCACATAAAAAAATTTGGAATAGAATTCAATATGAATTCTTGAATTTTTTAATAATCTAATCAATTAATTAATCCATGTATTTGACTTCAAAAGTCCATTATTCATAATGAATGCATTATTTTCAATAAATAATTGTACAAATGTCTTCATAATCAAGTTGTTAGTGTAGAATGAATCATCATTTAATGTATTTAAAGTTAAATTATTCATCTGTGAGCCATACCGACATGGCCATGGCTGGTAGTCTCAATGTTCAAGAATTGTGTTAGGAATATTCGAGTGTGGTGAGGTTATTAAGGGGGTTTAACAACTTTGTGTTATAATAGGGGTTGATGAATGCGCACAGGGTGTGGGGGGGTTGTTTTGTTTTCTGAAATACGATATTGGTTGGGTTAGTTTTTTTTTTTCAGCAAAAAGTTGGTAAACTATAGTTTTAAAACTTTAATGGCATAAGTAGGGGTGAGAAATCGCTAGGAAGTTGGGGGGAGAAAAACAAACACCAGAGTTCATGGTGTGCAACAAAACATTGGTCTTGTATTAGTATTTAACAAGTAGCAAGGATGTTGGGAATTTATGAAGCAGGGGGAGGGGGTTAGTGAAAAGCCCAATAGAGATAAAGCAATCTTCAAGCCGTAGGAACGTAGGATTGATTCGAATCAGCTTAATGTTTAAATAGACGATGTGATAGTGTGCCGATGATAATAGGAGTCTCATAAGGATTGAAACATTTATTTAGATTATGAGTAAACTCGACAAGGAACTACAGGTACATGTTAAGTCCTGGCCTATGCCATAGTTCATAACTGTAGGAAATCTAGAATGCGTCGAATGGTACGAACTAGGTAGTCCGCCTTACTATTAAGAGGTAGTCAACGAATCGGACCGTGCAACCAATGATAGTGTCTAACACCGGGAACTGAAGACCAAGCGAAGATAGAAGTGTCTTCGGTTTCATAATAACCTTCACAGACAGTTTCGGGTTCGTCACCGGAAGCAGGGTCGATTTGTAACAAGATCACCAGGATGCGGGAGTTTGGCGAAATACGATAATACCAGGCTCGAGGGGGTTCAATTTTAAGACAAACGCGCACCTCTTGAGGTTCGAGTTCTTCGTCACGAGGATGTTACGTTAGGGTCAAATCTAGAGATGACTCCGAAGGTGGTTCTTCATTCGCTTGTGTGGCTTGGGGCCTGTAAGAGGTGACCATGCATGACGCCATACTTGCAAGGAAAAGAGGAAAAATCTTCAACAAAATCAAATTGACAATGAAGGTGGGGGGGACTTGTGACATCAAGTTACGCGATCGTGATTTATAGGCCAAGGAAAGGAAGGGAATGGGTAAAGAATGGCCTAGGACCATGGTAAACTTGTAAAGTAAGACCTTTATGTCAAAGGATAAAAAGTGAAGGTTTAAGTAAAGTTGCTTGGGGGGAAAGTGGGAATAGGTAGAAAGGAACCTTCTCCTTCTCCTTCCATTGGCCACCAAGCTTTGGGTATGCCTTTACCTTCCTTCTCCTTCTCTTTAAAAGGCGAATTCAGATGATTGGGGTTTTTTTCTCTTTTCCCACCGGAAATAACTTCTAATTCAATTTTGAGAAGTTCTAGTTCTTACAAGCTTCTTGAGGAGGAAAAGGATGATCAGCCTTGGTAGTTGGGAAGAGGAAAGAAAGTAGAATGGAAATCTTGTAATGGTTTTGAAGGGATGGAGGTGAGTAGGGATAGTATTGGAAGGTTGGAACTTTAAAGAAAGCTCATAAACCCTCTTGGGTTTTGTAACATAACTTCTTAGTTATTTAGCTATAGATCTTGAGATTTGGTAGGAAGGTGCGTCTAGTAGTTAGCTTTCCAAAGAGCTAAGGCAAGCCGGATTTGAACAATCTGTGTGTTAGAAACAATTCTCCAAGTGACTGGTGGTTTGTAGTCAAGTTGGACCAACTGCCTTTGCAAAACTCTTTCGAGTTTCATAGCATAACTTCCTAGTTATTTAGCTGCAGATCTTGAGATTTGGTAAAAAGGTGTGCCTAGTAATTAGCTTTCCAAAGAGCTAAGGCAAGCCGGATTTGAACAATCTGTGTGTTAGAAACAATTCTCCAAGTGACTGGTGGTTTGTAGTCAAGTTGGACCAACTGCCTTTGCAAAACTCTCTCGGGTTTCGTAGCATAACTTCCTAGTTATTTAGCTGTAGATCTTGAGATTTGGTAGGAAGGTGCGCCTAGTAATTAGCTTTCCAAAGAGCTAAGGCAAGCCAGATTTGAACAACCTATGTGTTAGAAAT
>Ga0209208_10000116_pt1 | contig 82245 bp, 61 predicted proteins | sample S1TSphfallax_3_FD_187694 | JGI IMG/M metagenome (GOLD analysis project Ga0209208, IMG submission 187694) | Host-associated microbial communities from peat moss isolated from Minnesota, USA - S1T2_Fd - Sphagnum fallax MG (SPAdes) (version 2) | ecosystem: Host-associated > Plants > Peat moss >... | reverse complement strand
CTCAATTTGATGTTGTCTTTCTTGCATGCATGCTCCTTACTAGTGTGGCTATGGATGTCCAGAAAGTGATGACAAGTATCCAAACCTTGCAATAATAGATGACATCTGAATGACCTAATTTGCAAACAATTGTCATAAAAGTGCTGTGATTTATTTTCCACAATTCTAAAGTCGGTTTGTTCTTTTTCCCCACCTTTGATTCTACATTGTCTATCTTGCATGCAAAATTTTCTTTCAAGGGATAGAAAAAAACAGCACCAAAGACATGGCTAGTCTCATGATTTCCAGTCATGCAAATCATGTCAGCAAGGTAGTAGTGGAGGGAACCTTTCCTTCTGCACTCTACCCAAAATCACAACCATCTGTGTTTTTAGAAAGCTTTAAAATGAAATAGATGAGCACCATTGCAGCAGGCAGTTATGGCCAGGGATTTTAGGTTGCAGAGCTATTTGTTTGTTTGTTTGTTTGATTTCTGTTTGATACCTTGTGAATCTGCAGTTTATCTGATGATGATGATGAAGGTTATCTACACTATTCTTGTGTCTGGACTACATGGAAATGCTATTTGCAACTTTACAATGGTCAAGTCACTAGGGCAGTGTCTTTGCCTGAAGCCCTGCAGATCTTTGTCAACCTATCTGTCAAGGGTTCTATCTTTCTGTTTCAATTTGATTTCCTTGCAATGAAGTTCTCACACTTGAGTTCGAACATTGGACCTGGTGTTGTGTATGTTAGTCTGCATAAGTAGGATCCATTTATCTGTCCATGTGTAGTGTTGCACAGCAGGTGACGACTTATGAATCTGATTGACTTGCATAAGGTATATTAGCCACTGACTCATGAGCACCCAATAAGGCTTCTCAATTGATAATAGTGTGCAACACCTTTCACCCATTATTCCACTCCTGCCTGGAATAAATTATTGATGCAGGGTTGTCAATTTGCTGTTCAACTTGACTATTGGGCCATTTCAGAAATTCTTGTACTCTTATGTGGATTCCCAAATTACCTCTGTGAAGTTTCTCTCATTGTTGGAGACCCACTGCTGGTGGCAGTGGGAATGTTATGGTGGGCAGTCAGGACTATACATTTTGCTGTCAAACGTCCCTGAACATGTGGATGATTGTTACTGTTTATCAAAACCCCTCCTGAGTGTTTTGGTTTTGTTTTATCTGTTCTGTAGGGTTTGGGTTCCTCTTCTCCATGCTTGCTGATTTGTTGCTGTTCTATTGTTGATCTGAAGTCTCTCCTTATTAGTTGGTCTGGATTAGAATTGCGCGTCCTTGCTAAACTGTCTTTACCCTACACTTTTATGTTCTTGAGATCTTGCTGGATATTCAGTTAGACTATCCAGCTATGTCTAGCATGCAACTGATGGATGCTTTGCTTCTTTATTCTGTCAGTGAATGCTATATTAATCCTTGCTGGTCATTTGTTTTTGAATTTGTATTATCATCATGATTTCTCTTGTTTGAGTCAGCGATCCCAAATTTCACAACACCTCTGGTTTGTGTCCTCCCTCAGGAATTTTGTTAGACAGACAGAACTGGAGTATAAACAGGTGCTGGCATCACTGTTGACATTGTTCTTATGAAACTGCATTCCACAAAATCCTTCTCTGGTTTGCATTAATGTTTCTTTTGGTCCCTCTGTTTTCTTTCTCAAAATTTTCAATGCTTGTTGGAAGTCATGAAGTGTGGCAATGTTTCTTCACTAGTGAGAATAAGACCAGACATGCTGAAGTGGTGCCAGTTCAATAAACAGGCCATAGATGCAGTTTGTCATCTGCCAAGTGAAACTCAAATGTGGCAGGGAGTAAAACTTGCAAGATCAGAATTTCAAATTTGGGCAAAGCTACTGTTAGAAAGTTGTGAATTCACTCTTTTCACAGCTGATTGAGATTGAGATTGAGTGCGCTGAAACTTTCTGCTCCTAGGCTTGTCAAGTTTGGCCCCAGGAGAACCAAGCAAACTACCATGTTGATATGTGGTGTATGTAATATGATCAGAATTGTGGTTTTAGAACAACCTTCAGAGGTTAGAATTTAGAAGCCAGCTGGGATGGGCATCCAAGATTGAGGGATATTCAATTAGCTGGGCTGGGGCTGGAGCTGGAGCCTGGGGGTTGAAGATTGAGGAAAATTCAACTCTCCAGCGAACAGGTGTTGGGCAAAAGCAATCCGTTGAACACTCCCTTGGAGTCATTGGAGGAACTGAGGCAGACATGCAGTAATCCAACCTTTTGGGGTTTAGGAAATTTGGAGTCTGGACAGCCCATTTTTGATGCTTTTGAACTTTAAACACTAGTAGGTATATTGGACTCAACCTTAACTATTTTTGGGAATTTCAGTTTGTCAATGTTTCTTAATCTTAATTCTTTTCTGATGAATTTAATGGAAGCTTCAGGCTGAGGGTGAGGTAAAGTGTTCAATTTGAGTGTTTTTGGCTGCCACTGCAAAATTGTTCTTGCAAAATACATTCCTTTTCAACTGAGTGATCTTGGTATAGGTGAGATAAGCCCCAGAAAGTAATAGAAAAGTAAATTGGCTCAAGAGCACAAGAGTTGTGAGCTGAGTCCCACTTTGTTTGGCTCTGCCCAGAGTGAAGAGACTTTGCATCCATCCATGTAGGATTGGAGGCACAATGATTGGATTTTGTGGGTGGCAGCTAGACACCTAGCTGAACTCTCTTGGTTGCTTGTTTGATAGATGCATTTTTCATTCAAATCACCCAATTATTCAAACCATCTCACAATTTTGTCCAAACCTGTCATGCAGAGTCATTACGCAATGAGTTTCTTGTTCATGAAGGCATAGGCCTGAACTGCAGAATTCAGTGGTTGTTTGGGTTAATAGTTATTATGGAGTCCAATTGCTTGGCACACTTATTCTATTACACTTCCAATTTTGGGTTTTTGAAAAATTCTTCTTGTTTTTTTAAAGAGAACGACCAAGACCTTCTACAATACCCTTTTGAGATCTTATCTTCAATATTTTGACATGCAATAAATTGGGTCTTCCTAATGGTTATTTGAATATATTCTATGTTGATATTTGTTGTTGGACGATCGAGTGAATCATTTTGGATGAGTCATATTGGATAAACAAACATGAGACCAAGCACAATTGTTGAGAATTCACTTAAATGGTAAAGCAAATAATGACACAAAAATTAGTCCTACAACATCTACACCTTCGATTTATTAGATATACTTTGAAGAATTGCATAAACTGATAAAAAATACCATTCTGGCACTATGTGAGTTGGAGTTGACATAGGATTTGTGGGTATGTAGTTGTGAGGATGCCCCCAAAACATTGGGTGCATAATTTATTTATTTTAAATGGCAAAAACTACCCAACCTACTAAATCTTTTACATAGAAATAGGGTTAAAAGCTATTATATCCATAGAAGAATTGATACCCAATGGATTATTAGAACCATATTGATGCAATGCAACAAAATGAAAAATATCACTACTAGCTATTATAAAAGAGAGTAAATAATGAAGGCTAAACAAACGATTTAAGGTGGCATTGTCTAAAAAAAACCACTCCAAAGCCAAGTTACTATAGTGTGTCCTACTAGAGGACCCAATTATATACTATCAATAAGAAAATTAGTAGACAAACACAATGTACCTTTTGTCAACATTTCATGTTAGATAGCAAAAGAAAAGTGGTAATAGATTTTTTTGAAAAAATTCAGTCATTTTAAACAATCAATATATTTTTTTGTCATGGTTTTTATTTTCAAGCTTTCTGTTTTTATTTTTGGGTTTGGGCCCCCTTAATTTATTTTGGTCTAAGCAAGAGGCCAAAGGAAGCATTTTGGTAGCATAGCAACTCAAAGATGAAAGATGAATCAAAGTAGGTTAAGTTTAAAAAGTAGGAAAAAAAAAAGTTTTTTCTTCTCTACCTTGTTATTTAAAACTTTCCATTCTAATTAATGGCATACCTTTTGCATAATGGGTTTGCGAATAAATGCACACAAGCAGCTTAAGCCATTAGGTGTAAGCAGAATGAAGTTGAAAATAAATAAAGAATATAGTTGTTTCTATTTGACTTGAAACTGAGTGATCTAACCATGAGCAAGTTGAAGAGAGCTTTAATGGGCCTTGGAGGACCGAACTCACATATGTGGCAAAATACGGGGATGACTTGTGGCTAGGGGTGAAAGGCCCACCAAATTCGGAGATAGTTGGTTTTTCGCAAAATCTATTGAAGTAGAATGTATAATGTTTATGGTAGGAGGTAGAGCACTCAATGGGCTAGGGTGGCCCAAAGCTTGACTAATCCCAAGGAAACTCCGAATATTGGCCATGATTTTGTACAAACATACTTTGGGTGCTAAGATCCAAAATCAAGAGGGAAACAACCCAAATTGTACGCTAAGGTCTTTAAACAATTATTTAGTGGAAAAGGAAGTAATTGAACGATGACAATTAGGAGGTGGGGTTGGAAGTAGCCATCTTTTATAAAAAATGTAATAGCTCACTAGTTTAACTTCATGGCATTGAAAATGTATGAAGGCTCAAGTGATTTACCAAAGCAATGAGACTTTGAAAGACCTAGAGGCCATAAGGCAGCAAACACATATAATTGCCTAAACAATTTAGACTATGTATGGTACTTGAATGGTAAGCAAAAACAGTTAATTAAAAAATTGGTCCATATTTGCATGATTAATGGTAAAAAAACAAGATCTCATACTATTGTTTATAAAACTTTTCATTGTCTAGCTCATCATGGCAATATATTAAAACTTTTGGTTAACACCATAAAAAATTGTCACACTCATTTGTGAAGTTAAAAAAGTAAGAATTTTTTGTACTACTCAATTAATACCATCTATTATAACAACAAATCGTCAAAAAACCTTAGTTATTCGTTGGATGCTTGAAACAGTAACCAAAACAACATATAAGCAAAAAGAGCATAAGCTTAAATCAATGTTTATCTGATGAGATATTGGATGTTTATCAAAAGCTGAGAATTGCATGTAAAAAAAAGGATGATCTTCATAAACTTACTCAAGCTACTCATAGTTTTTTGCATTATAGATGGTGGTAAACTATTCAAAATGTAAAAAGATAAATTGGGCCATGGGGAGAGCAAGGTGTAGAAAGGCTTATAAATAATGCACTTTACCTTTTTGTGCCCTACCTCCGGGAAGATAAAAAGAATTGAACTTCCTTATGTGCTTGGCTACTCAAAGGCCCCAATTTAATGGCTTTTATTATAATTTAACTATTTGCCCTTCCTCAAAATAAGACACTAAACATCCTAGTTGAAGGCAAGCTTGCTCTTTTTCTAATCTAAATGGGGGAAGGGTTACAAAGGTGTGGGTGCAATAAATAAATATATTTTTTGCTTAGTGTTTTCCTTTACCAAGTTTCTGACCATAAATTAAGTCATATTTTTCTTCATATATATGTCCTTTCTAACTAGGTGAAAGAAATGATGTGGGTTTTGCAATCTCCATCTTGAGTTTTGCAACTTCCAAAACAACTATGTGGTCAAAATAAGAGTTGCAAAACTCAAGATAAAAGTCACAAAACCCAAGTTGTTTCACCCAATTGAAAAAGACAATTTTTTTGTCATAGTGATATAGATATGTGTGACAATATTGCAATTTGGGGCCAATGTTGCAAAATCGTGCATTTTGAAGTTTGAAATAGGGTTTGATCTATGAACTCTTCCTTGCTGCAAAAAAAGCCAACCATACTTGTTGGCATATTTGAAGTTCATCTAATCTGGTTTATAATTGTGCATGTGATACATGAATGGTTTTGCAGCAATCAACCTGTGTATGCAGGGGGTTGGTTGAAGGTGGACGCTGATTCTGTGTGTTTCTAGCCCAATTGGAAAATTTGATTAACACCTTGAAGTGAGTCTAGTTTTCTCCTTGTCTGCCTCTGTGAACTGTAGCATGCAAATGGAAACTAAGCTAATAAGTAAGTCTCTATGCAAAGTAGCTTAGTGTTTGCTTCTTGTTCCAAAATGACACAAGCTCGGGTTCAGCACTAACAACTTTGGAGCTTGAACTTTGAAACTCCCCCCACTAAGATATCTGCAAAGTACAAAAGTTGAACACACAAGTGGACTAATTATATTGCAACTGGGTCTTTGATTTGTTTGAAGAACCATGGTTCTTAAGAATCTTAAGAACCACCCTGATAACCACTGGGGGTCTGTTGTCTGTTCCTATTTCTAATAACTGCCCAACGCACTGGTAGAGACCACGACTCACCGGTTCTACTACAGAATACATCTGCTGATGCATACATTACTGTGTATACATCTTACATTCTTACTCTAACCTTTTCAACTGAAACAATTCATCATGATGAGCTACATTAGTCAGATTAGCACTCTGGGTGATAAAAATTGGCTGTACATCCCGCAGAGAAACAAAGGCAATGAGTGTATTGCAAGATGGTTGGAAGTTTGGAAACAGATACCTATGTATTTTCTAGGTAAGTTTTGCTCGGTTATGAGAACCAGCTTGAGAATTTCCGGGTACTCACCTCTCTTCCTGATACCCTTCCAAACTTTTTCTTCTTCTTTTTTTCTTTTCTTTTTTGTTTATTTGGGGAGGAGACTGAGTTACCATAGTTGCAATCCTACATTATCCAAAGCATGCATGTGGTGGCGGCTTGGTAGTTTGTTAGCTAGGTTCAGCAGAATATCATCACAACAGGAATGGTTTGAGAATAATTCCCAGGAGGCTAAGCAGACTAAAAAATATATTTGCAGGCAACTTCTGAAGCAAGCAGAAATCATTTGGAGAGTGGGGTATGGTGTGATTGAATTGATTGGAGTGGTGGCATCCATGTAGACAGAGCTGGTCAAGTCAATCATTTACAAAGTCCATCCAGGTTTTGCAAATGTTTTGAGCTGATGATGTGGGGTTCTTCTCTGGCTCTCAGTAGGGGCAGCTGTAGCCATGGCTGTTACAGCTGGTAGCAGGGTATTTGCAACCTTGGCAGCTTTGTCACAAATTATCTTGTTTATGGAAAATCTGAAAGAATATATATTATTTTTAAACCTAGAAGAAACAAAATTTTCTGAAGGAAAATGAAGAATCTTTTGGAATATTCAGGAATATTAGAATTTTTTAGGAATATAATCTTCAAAATTAATTAATTATTTGGCAGACATGTGCGGAAGGAAGCTGCCCTTGTACTTACTACTACAGTAGTAATGTGTGTATGTATGTATGTATAGTATCTTGTCGTCGTCACCTTACTTCACTTCACAACTCATCTGACTTCACTCCCGCATTGGCAAGCTTTACATGATGTCTGACAAACTCACAAACTTGAAACCAATAAACACAACCAGCTTCCTATGTACTGTTGTGTCTCATTCTGATTGGACCTCCATGCCCCAGAGTTAAATATTGTATATTAAAGCTATTATGGTTAATGTGTGTGGATGAAAAGTGGCTGTATCTCAGGCAGTCTGGATGAAAAGTGATCCACATCCACTTGCTTCACAGCTATGGATGTAAAAAGTTGCTGGTTATGTCCAGTAACTGGTGAGAGGGCTCAGCTGGTTATCAGAAATAGTCTTGGCGCATGGCGCATCCACGCCTTCGAGTATTCCCCATAACCAAATGCCCTCTTGCATGGTTACCTACCTAATGCATAAACTCCTTTCTCTCATTGTACTTCCCCAGCTGGCCAGAGTGAAGCAATAGTTGACACAACATCTATTGGAAGCCTATTATGACTCAGTTGTGGATGAACCCCAATTGAGTTGATGTCAGGTTTCACATTAGTAATCTATCATATAAGGGATAGGCCTTGTAGAGTAGGGACAATGGGTGGCTGCTACCTATTAGGTAATTAGATACATGAAGATGGTTAGTACATAAGTAAGGGCTAGTAAGGGATGTTAGTAGGTACATAGTTAGTAAAAACAGATACTGATCTAACTAACCATTGTTATCAGCTGTGGAACTAGAACCCAATGAAAAAAGTGTTTCCTTGTCCACACTCCATCCATCATCATCATCATGTGTTCGTCAGTGGGTGTTGGTGAGCAAGACCATGAATTCCTAGATGAAGTCATTACAATGGTTTGAAATTTTAATAGAGAATCCAAAAGAGTATTATTTCCTTTGACAAAGTGCACAATCAATTAATGACAAGGTTTATATGTCAATATTGGCCAATTTTATTTCTACATAGTGTTACTTCTTTTTGCTATCCATGAATGTTCCCAATGTTCTCAACATGTCAACTGATGTGTTCCAAAAGTGTACAAATCTTTCTTCTGTTTTATGCACACCACACTTGCCAACATACAAAATAGAACAAACAATTTTGGACCCTTGTACTCACCATCTACTTGTGCCAACTAAAGATTCAAGTTGAGGTTAAAGTACCTAGTACCAAATAGGATTTTTTTTCTCTCTCTCTCTCTCTCCTTGGGCCAAAAACATTTTGCAACCAGATCACTTATCGTTTCCTCAATTAAGATCACTAGTCAGCCCCTGCATTGTTGGCCCAAGTATCTTAAACCTCCTGGAAAGGTCATCATCATCCATCCTCATGTTATTCCACTTGAAGTCAGCTTAGCTATTTTCAGAGTTTTTGTGAAACCTTGATATTTGATTTAAAATTAATTTCTAAAGACAAAAAATCATTCTAAATTCAACAAGTTTTGTTCCAGTGGTTCAAAAATCATCAAATGGCAAACATCCACACTTCCTTGGCATGAGTTTCTTGGTAGATCCAAAAGTGGAGTTGAAGGGCCCCACAGTTCGGGAGGGTTACATCCAAACAAACAAACACCTATCTTAATATATAGATTCCAAATTGTACAATCTTTCTTCTTCTTTGTTGTGCAGGATTTACCAACCACACTAGCCAAAATACAAGACAAGTGGCTCATCACAGAATGGCTCTAACCCATTATGTTCAAAACAAAATCATGATATGATGGAATTCATGTTTGATGATTTGAAAAAAAAAGTCTAAAGAATATAGCAAGGTCTTCAGGTATCACCCACAAATTGGTTCCCAGTTCAAGCCAAAATTGTATCCCAAATCAGAGTACTATGGATTTGGAAAAATATAAATTAAAAATTAACAGTAAAAACAGATTGGAGGCTCTTACAGTGTGAGAGCAGTTCTTATTATTATTATTAACCATTAGTTTTGAGTATTTGAAAATAATCAGAATCAAAGAACTGCCAGGTCAGGGTATTTCAAAACCCTCGAAGAACGAATGTGCTTATTTTTGCAGTGTAAAACACGGGCTTTCAGGAGAGAATTGCCACTTTTTAGAATCAATAAATTGAAGAAACAAACACTGGTCAACTTAGGTAAAACTGTGACTTATAACCCACTAGCAAGTTAAGTGCTCATCTTTGAAAGACCATAATTAACTTGGGCTCCATGTTGCTACATACTACCAATGGCAATTAATTGATAAGGAAACTGAATTGATTTTGTGAAAATTACGTTCCATTCAAATGAAAATATTGCATGTCATTGAATGCAACTTGAATTGAATCTAACCTCTTATGAACACACATTCTTCAATGTGCAATTCAAGTGCATCTCATAATTGGACATGCCAAACTTCATACACAAATAATATCCTTCCTATTACCAAATGATGTGAACTTTATTCCAAACAATTCTCTTCAACAACATTTTTTATTTTGATTTTTAAAGTTTTGACCAACCTCATTAATGCTCAAAGAGACTGTGGAAATGCTGAGCAATCAAAAAAAAAAAATTGTGAGGAGAGATTACCCATTACCAAACACAAAATCAACATCTCTAAACAAAAAATTTGAAAAGCTTAACCACAAGTTTTAAGAACTGGTCGGTTGATTATAATATATTACAAAGTGATTACTAACTTGGCATTGTTAGCTAATGGGGATTCATCTTCTGAACTGTTTGGGTGTTCACTCACTCATTAGTGTTTGGTGATGAGTGTTTTTACCCTACTGGATTTGTTGGAGTAAAAGTTCTTATGAAAAAAATAGAAAAACATATATGCAAAACATTTGTCCAATGTTACATTTCCATGTTTTACTACCAAATTACCAATCTATAAGCTCATATATATATATACTTCATACTATTGAAGTGTCAGAAGTCAAACCCCAAATTTTAAATTGTAAATTGACAACTCACAACTCTGAATGAATCCATCCTACAATATCTTGGGACACTCTTATGAAGGAAAAACAAATGGCTTGGTGTGTGATGGGGTCTGGCTTTTATGGCAAAATTCAAACCAAAATTATCAGAAATGATGAAATTATGTGACGACATAGTTAGAGGCTAGCTGATTTGAGTGCAAGAGGGAAATTTTATTATAAAACAAAATTGCAACCTCAGAGACTACAGCTAACTTTCTGGCTGTCAACTACACATTCATTGATTCCAAGTTCAACTCAATTTTATCACAAAATCATACACTGACATCCAATTCTCTTCCCTCTGGATCGAACCAAAAGAAGAAGGAGGAGGAATTTAGCCTCTCTCCGGCCACCTCCAACCCTACTGGAGGCATGGCCACCCACACAAGAGAGACCCAATCATACAAATGTCCAGCTTCCCAAGCAATTATCAGTCTGCACACATATACTCCAAAACCAGACCTATCATTTACAATCATAAAAATTGATAACAAATGTTATTGCCACATTTCTCTCTTTTCTTGGTACTTGCTTGAATCCTTGAAAATAAAGATTGTGGTTGAATTGTTCAAGAAAGGAAAGGAGATTGTGCCTGAATCTTATGTCTTCTGGTTTGGAATCCCTATTCCCAAGCCATCCAACCTCCATAGCTATAAAATGCTACTCTTTGTGGGTGATTTTTCATTCAAGAGAGAAAAAGTCAAGTGACAAGGCTCGTTGTCCTCATCCATGTTACCGGAAAAACCAGTGTTGGGTGAGTTTTAGTTTTTGGAACCAGTGGGTAAGTAAAGTTACAGTACATGTATATACCCTCAATTGATGGTTTGGGAAACTGAAGAACATGTTGTGATTTGTTACCCTTGATTGGAGGTTTAAAAAATCACAGAACGGGTTTTGGACCCTTAACTGGAGTTCTAAAACATCAAGAATTGGGTTAAAGAATGTATTCGGGTGACTACTTGATACTCCCCAATATTATTGTCAGTTCTTTGTTAGTTCTTTCATAAGAATCACCAATTTTTTACTAAATGTCAAAAACCTAAAACCAATGGTTTTTTCTTTGGGAGTTTTCGTTTGGCTGATGCAAGGTTTTCTTTTGGTTGCCAACCCTACTTGTTTTTTTTTCTTTTGCGCACTCTGTTGAAAGAAATTAGGCATCTTTTATCACCTCATGAATCAGGAGTCATGACGATTCATGGAGCTTGACGTTCTATTCTCACGATTTCTAGGAAGAAAAAGCAATAGCAAGGTTTAGCAAGTAGGGATTAGGCACGAGCAAATAGTCATGGAGGAGGTGGAGGAGGAATCATTGACAGAAAACAATTAGCAATTGAGGTAGTCTCTGGTCTGATTTGGAACAAGGGGGATCTACACTTCTTTTAGGTCCGTGTAGCATCGTCTTGCAAAAACAATGCAGCAGTTTCCAAAAAACGCTGAAAGAACGCTAAAATAGTGGTTTGGATGTTGTCACGGATTCTTGTTGCAGAAAGATGGGACCCACAACTTCTTTCCTATAGTTAGTATAAAGGGTTAATTACATATCATTACAGACTCACAACTTTTTTTCCTATGGTTGGTTCTATAAATTAAAATTTTCTTTGTAGTAATAAGTAATTTTTAGAAAGTGGGGCATGTGCTCCTGGTAAACCTTCTTCATTGTGGGCACCAAATATCCCATGTTCCCTAATTCATCATGTTTTATCAAATTTCATAATTCCCATCGCCCATTTGCTTTTTCACACACCACCACAAACTTATTTTTCACCCGATCTCCTATGTAAATCATAAACCACTCACTTATTCTCCCTACTATTTTAACAAGTCATGCACCACCTACTAGTTCTCACTATTGACCCCCAACCTTTTGTGTGAATATGGAGTCCTAAACCTACACTTTGCCAAACCCCCTTGATAATGGGCATGTAAGACCTTTTTTTCTTTCCACTCTATCAGCCTTTACAATTGCTCATGATCAAACCCCCAACCTATCCCCATCTCCCCAACATGTTCACAACCTTCACATGTAGCCCCTTGCCCCACATGTGGGCATCAATTTACCATCCAAGGGTTAGCCCATGATTAACATTCCTATTAGGCACTCAATTCATTTAATTAAAACCCTTATGACCATCCCAACTTAATACCCTCCCTTGCTCCCCTTTCACATGCATTATCTCGGGCTTAAGGTTTAACATTGGATGTCCTTGGGTCCTTTTAGTTAGACTTTCATCATCCTTGACTATATTATTGGATCATGATTACTATCTAATGTTATGTACAAGTGGCATTTTGTTTTCCATTGGACAAGTTGGCACAAGACTTTTATGATATGGCAACTTAACATTTGTTATTTTTATTACCCCAATGGTGTTTTGTTTTGCTCCCTTGTGGTGAGGCAACATGGTTAAAAAAAATGTGGATTTAATTAAAGCGATTTTTAGTAAATGGCTTGGAAAACTTATAAAAGGAATTTTTTTTACAAGCCTAAGCTTTGGTGACAAGTCTGAGTTCAATGCTTCTTCCCCAACAAAATCTTCCAATTCATAAACACCTTTTCCACATTTTAGCTTTTAGATGTGTAAAGGAATATTTTCAAACAACTTGTGTTTTAACACCATTTTCTCTTGCACCCACATCCTTTGACACCCCAGCTTTTTCTACTTTACATCCTAAATCAAATGGCTTCTTTTCATTTTTCTTAAAAAAATGTGAACTAGACCAAAACCTAAAGCTTTCATTTGATTCGTTGAAATTGGCATTCCAACTTATGCTACATTTAACTACAAATGGTCCTTTTTAAATGGTTTTTGAACACCTTCGAAATTGTTTCCACCTAGAAAATTACACAAGTGGATTCCCATAGTTGTTTCAATTTTGTTTTCATAGTGCACAAGCTCACAATCCATGTTGAATTGCACATGTCCGTGGAGTGGTCCACCTCTTAACCATGACCAAACCCTTAAATGGAGTTTGTCATATTGTTGTTGGGGAAGCATTGTATTGACTTACAAACACTACTACAAAATGTGGGTGTAATTTATTAATTCTAGCTCATTAAACTACCGAATTCATTACTTCCCCACTAAGTTTCATTCACTATAATTAGAGAATTCACTCAAAATCTAGTGAAATCATTTGGCGTACAAGGACAATTTTTGTTGTAGTGAAATCAGGTTTTATGTTTTTAATTTTGCGATGCTTTTGCAACATATTTTTTCTCGCACCAATTTGAAATTGCAACCAAGGGTGGATGCGATGTAATAATCCAAGGCATTTGGTGCACCTTGGACCTTCACATCAACTAGGTTGTTTTCCAATTGGACAAAGCAAATGCCTTCAATTTGGTGTCAAAAGGAATCATACTTCAAAAACTTTATGCAACAAATGGGGACATTATACAACTCATCCCCTATGTTCATGCATTTTATGCATTAGAGTCTCCTATGTTTTATAGTCATTGTAATTGTGAAAGCAATGTAACAATCATCCCATCTACCATGGGAACCCATCAAGGTGATTCCCTTAAGGGACCACTATTCGTTTTAACTCATTTTAAAACTTTGCATTATGCAACTAACTGTTTCCTTTGTTATCTATTTCCATCCATTACAGATGACATTCACATCATAAGCCCCCTTCAATTATATCATCTACATATGAACATTTCTAAACTGAACTTTGTGCAATAAATCTTTCTATCCAACCTTAGAAATGTGTAACATGGTCCTTCTTTAATTTGTCACCTAATTTTGACACCCCATTCCAATTTAACACCCCATAAAAAAGAATGAAAGTTTTGTGAGTTCCATTGGGTATTTCATCATTCACATCATCCTTCATCAAAGATGCCTTGTCAGAGGATGTTTGGCATGTTGACCTTCTCGTTAGAACGGGTGATGTTTAAATAGCCTTTGCATTTTAACACGTTGTTTTGTGCAACCGCCATTATATCTATTACAATGCACACCTCCTTCCACCTCCATAAAATCCATTGGTTCCTTTTACTCCTCCTTCTTTCAAGTGTGTGGGTATTTTTTGGGTCCAAGATCTTTTGATAGCCCAGAAAGGCCTTTAGTTTGGCCCATGAACAAACCTTTATCCTAATAACTTTCAATGGCATTGGGCTCATACCAACAACCACCATCGCACCAACAAACTATTTAGGGAGTTAGGCCCTTGTGGTTTCTTGTTAGGTTTATGTTCGATCAATGTCCCTTCCTTTTTGAAGCCTTAACATGAATCGACAACACCTTCCCTTTCTAGAAACACCTCAAGGTGCTTTGCGATCTTCTACCGCTTCCAACATGAACATGTTTTTTTCCTTTTGAACAACTCATCAAACAACAAATGGTTTGATTTTAGAATTCCATCTTGGAATGTGTACACCATCATACCTTCTCCAACATGCTTTTAAATAGGATATATAAGGCCCATCATGTTAAAATTTTATCATGTTCTGGCCTTATGATGGGCACTTGGCTTATAGCCCAATTGCTACCCAGATTTGGTAACAGATGACTTAATAGGTTGATAGTATAAGGAGGTTATTAAACCTAATAAGTGTCATAACATGTTATTTAAACTAACTTGTAATATTAACTTAACTAGTTACTAAACCTAATAGGTAATGATTGGGTTAAGAAGATAGGTTGACAAATTAATCAATAGGTAATCAATAGAACTTGTATTTAACAAAACTGGTAGTTGGATAGGTAGTTAGGTAAGGTGTATTTTTTTTTGAAATTTTGGATTGTTAGTCTAGGTATTAGCTAATGATTGTTTATAATGGTTAATTATGACTATTTTATTTTGAATTAGTTGGTACATGACTAGGAGGATACACTTGTTGAGGGACTTTTGGATTTCATTCGTGATTATGTGTTTCCACTTTTGAATTATGGAACATGGATCATTATTCTTTCAGCCTATTTCCTTCATGTTTGAGCAATTTGTGTACATGTTAGTTTAGGATTTGTATTAGGTTAAGTTTTATTTTGTGTGTTGTATGTACCTATTGCTGCTTTTAGAACCTATTATTGAAAAAATCTACAAGTGAATTAACTTTAATGGGAATAGAAAAACCCCATTAACATTTGGTGACCATGCAAGGGATCAAAATTCAAAAGTAATCACACTTAGAATTTATGGTTATATTTAGTAGTTTAATAGATCAATTTGAAAAGCAATCCTGTTTCAAAATTTTGATTTGTCACATGTTTGCTTATTTTGTGTAAACTTTAGGATTCAAGTTTATGATTTTGATTTACTCTGAAAATCTTAGGAATAGGGTGAGGTTAGTGTAAAGTTTTTGAAGATAGATAGGCACCCAATCTATAAAAAAAAAAAAATACAAACTTTTGACTATTGCGAGGGGTCAATCTAAAAAATAAATCTATTGTTCAAAAATAATGCAAGGGCTTTCTTAGAACTTGTTGATTTAAAAAAAATTCAAGAGTAGTTATTCAAAGTTTTAGGAAACAGTTAGAACAAGACAAACATCAACATGTTCAGGAATATGCACAATAACAAGATGAATGGCAAGTGCAACCAATGGGAGATGAACTTGTGAATGCACCAAACATGGATGCAACATAGAGGGGAGAAGTCAATGAACAACATCAAAATGTAAAGAACTGGTTGTGCAAAAAGACCCAGTAACACTTTCAACCACTCATCAAGAAACACCACGAATAATAACCCAACCAAGGGCGGTGAATGTTCATTATGATGACAATCATGAACTTGTTTAACCATTTGATGATGTTGTATCTATTGAACAACCATGACAATTTACAACCCTAAGTTATAAATTACCCAAATTTAGTGCATCTAAACCAATTACAACATCTATTGGTTTTCAAAACCAACCATCACATACCAACATTCATTTGGAGATGGAATGACTTCACCTATTCAATAGGTTGGAGCATCTTCATCATGTTGACCAAAAACTGTCTAATTAATCAATTTCTATACCACATGTCGAACATGTTGAACCCAAAGCAACACCCATAGTTGCTTGATAGGGAATTATTTATCCGTAAAGCACATGGATAGCAAGATCAATATTTGGTCCAAGCGAAAGATTACAAGTTCCACATCATAGACTAGTTTTAGGAGGAAACCAAGGTGCTGGAATTGTGACCTGCTCATATTGTTAGCAAATGGGACACTTGTTTAATCACTACCCATTTGTTGATGATAGATTAAAGCAATTATTTTAGGAGGAGGTGATGAATACTTATCAACTTATTCTTCCAACCATTACAATAGCAATACTTAATGTGTTTGTATTAAAAATTCAAACCATGAATCCTAATATAACTCATATAGTAGTACCTATTAACTATCAGATAACTTGGTCACAACCAATTACACCAATTGTACTAGGTAAAACCAGTATGCTACCTACTTCAACAAATCCAATGTGGTATAATGTCATACCCCCTTTTGTGCCTTTAGATCCTAGTTTGTATCCAACATATCCAACATGAACAAAAGGACTTGATTCCTTGACCTTTAGGAATTATATAGGTAATGTACCTAGAAATGTGTACCTAATATTTAAACAACATGTACCACCAACACATATACCAAACTCTATTAGAAATCAATTTCTTATAGTGGTTCAACTAGTGACTAGCAAGGACAAACAACTTATTACTTTATCAGTGCCAACCACTATATAGGTTACTACCAATTTACCAACTTATGTAGCCAGACGTTTTGATCATTAACCACTAGATGGAATACAACATGGAGATTCACCCATAGGAGATCCACCAAGAGAGCCACCTTTTAATCTACATGCTACATATTTTGGATGGCCAACACTTGACTCACGTATGTTTATACCACCATGGTATCAACCACCTATTGTGGAACATGTTTCAGAATCAGCAACCAAACCACCATACAAGAAGTTACAACACCCAACCTAGGTCAAAGACACTAATCCATATGCTCACATTAGAGTATTCAAGAAGGCCATCAAAGCTAATGGTGAAACAATGGAGGCTGATATCATCAACCTATTTGGTTTTACTCTCAAGGATAATATTTATGAATGGGGTGAAAATTATGTTCAAGATCATCCAAATTGCACTTTTGAAGAGTTGGAGCAAACATTTTGTAAGCAATTTAGAACTATAAAGAATGATGAAAAGGTTTACATGCAATTGCAAAACATACAACAACAAACTGTCAAAAGTGTTAAGGTTTACTATGAATGCCTATTGAAACTAATTATCTGTCTACAAGTTAAAGCAACAAATGTTTTTCTCACCATTGTTTTTAGGGCAAATTTATTACTTTACCTAAAATTAGCAATTGCAAGTATGAAGAAAAATACTTTAATCAAACACAAAAAAACTCTTGTAGTATGTGAAGAAAGTGGACATATTAGTTTGAGTTATAATGTTATACTAATTACACAAAGGCTAACGCAGTAGTTAAACATGTAGTACCAACTATTACAACTAAATCAACATTAACATGTACCAATTGTGGTAAAACTAGTCATTCAATGGAAACTTGTCATAACATGAAAAAAGAAATACCAGTTGTGCCAACTATTACGGTTAAGTCTACAAAAACTTATAGCATGGATAAAAACCCAACCTATTACATCAAGAAAACATTTGTTCGTTATCCCTGTATAATTTGTTTTAACATAGAACATAGATTCAAAGAATGCCCTAGAAAAATTGAAGTACAAAACATTTTCAGAACTAAACCCGTTAGTTTTAATGCCACAATAACACCTAAATCGCTTAAAATCGACAATGTGTCAATTAATGTAGTAGTTGTTGTTACCATTTGCAGTCAACGGTCGAAATAACAAGTGTCCAAGGAAAGGGAGCCGATTAAAACTAAAGGGGCTAAAGAATGGCAACAAGAAGAACATCTATGGGATTCTTTCATTGAAACTATTAGATAACTACAACATAGTGGGGCTGAAAAACAACCTACAACTATCAATGAAGGTTCATTGGAAAATAATTGAGCTAGATTACTTGATAATCCAACCATGACTCAATTAATTGTAAGCAACCGAACTGGTGAAGTGAATCAACAACCTATCATTTTAGAACAAATTACCACAAATAAGACTTTAGAATTTTTTTAAAGAAATATTAGTAAACAAGTCTTGGAGACCAAATATAAATTGAACTTGGGACAACTATTATGAACGAATCCTGATATCAAATGTTGCATTTTTAACCCAATACCATCAAAACTTAGTTTACTAGAACCGGTGGATGCATCAATTGCCATTGATCATCAAATGGCAATAATACAGGTTCGAGTAGGGAAAAACTTCATTGAAACTGTGTTTTTAGATGGCGGTTCTAGAGTTAATATTATTATGGAAAAATTGAGGGTATAATTAGGTTTTTCAAAACCAAAACTTGCACCTCATAACCTATGTATGGTTGATCAAACCATCGCAAAACCCTTGGGTTTGATTAAAGATCTTAGAATTCTTGTTCATGGAATTCCCTATGCAATGACTTTTATTATAATTCAGAGTAGTGTGCTAGACTCCAACTACTCTATGTTGTTAGGTCATCCTTGGCTAAGGGATGTTAAAATGTCTCATGATTAAAGCAACAACATTATTACTATATAAGGAGCTGATACAATTAGAACCATATCTATTACTAAAAAACTTGGAACACCAACCAAACGTCTAGATATATTATTTTGTTATGATTTCCATTCTGGAATATCTGACAAAGAAGAGGATTTGATGTTTGCCACATAACCATGACTGTTTTCAATAGGAACTATAGTTGTCCCTACATCAGTTTGGTTAGATCAACTTATTAAGTTGATTATATCAACAAGTTTGAATCTAGTTGGATAGGTTAATAAACTTGTTGAACATGTGTTTGAGCCACCTATTTCGTCTAATGTACTTGTTGAACTGGTACTTGTACGACCTATTAAGATAGTTATACCCCTTGATATTTTCTAACGACATTTACCAAAGACATTTTTCCAACTTGAAATGGGAGAAATGGAGATTAATGAGACACTTATTCAAATTAGAGTTCAAAACCTTCACATTGTAGGTTGGATTATCCCTGAAAAAAAACAACTAGCCAAGATCGAATTGGGTTTTGAAGAAAACGTGCTATAGGTTAAAATTAGTGTAGATATGGAAGCTATTGTCAATTATCAACTAATTGAATTGCTAAAGGAGTTCAAAGACATCTTTGCTTGGATTTACAAAGATTAGAAGGTGATACCACTTGACATAGTTTAACATCAAATTGAGTTCAACACATCAATACCACCTGCTCATCAAACAAGGTATCAATTAAATCCTAACTATGCAACCATTGTCAAACATGATATTGACAAATTGTTTGATGCAGGTTTTATTAAACATGTTGAAGAGGCTACTTGGCTATCACCATAGTTGTAGTGCCTAAGAAAAATGGAAAACTTAGAATTGTGTGGACTTCAAGATACTTAATGTAGTTACTAAAAAGGACCCATACCCATTGCCTTTTATTGATGAGGTTATTATCACTATAGTTAGACATGAGGTTTATACATTTCTAGATGGGTTTTTTTGGATACCATCAGATTTCCATAGCACTAGAAGACTAGTACAAAACTGCTTTTGTTATTAATTGGGGGGTTTTTGTATGGGTTATAATCCTTTTTGGGGTTAAAAATGGACCACCTACCTATCAAAGGGTTGTCACCAAAGCTTTTCGTGAATACATTGATGTGTTCATGAAGATCTTTTTAGATGATTTTATTGTTTTTAGTGACTTCCACTCATTTGGAAAAACTCAAAAAAAAAATTAAAATGTAAAGAAAATGGCATTAGTTTGAATATAAAAAAATGTGCATTTATGGTATGCTCTAAAACTATTTTAAGATTCATAGTTTCCAAAGAGGGGAAGACACCTGATCCTAAGAAAATAGAGGCTTTAGTCAAAATGGCAATGCCCAAAACACCTTAGGAAATTTAAGTCTTCAATGGAATGGCCCAATTTTACAGATGTTTCACCAAGAATTTTGCCTCTATTATGGCACCAATCACCAAGTTACTCATAAAAGTTGAAATGTTCGAATGGACTAATGAATGTCAAATTGCTTGGGAGGATATCAAGAACCAATACATTCAAGCTCCTATACTTATCAATATTAATTGGGAACTAGTATTTCATGTTCACATTGATGCATCTCAATTGGCAATAGGGGCAATATTGGCCTAGAACCCAACATGTAAAATAGATCAACTTGTTATGTATTCAATAATATTGTTTAATTCTACCAAGGTAACTTGATGCAATAGCCATGTAAGACATCATTGAAGAAAAAACTGAACCCAACCTGGATCAAGTAATTGACAACATTCAAATTGAACTTGTTGTATCTGCTGAACTTGTAATTTCAATTATAGAACATGTAAGTGTAGTTACAGAATCATTCCTACATGTTCAACCTATTATTAAACATGTACAAATAGAAAACCCATAGTTTTATAAATTTCAATATATCCAAAGTTATAGTCATTTCACAAAAAATTTGAGACATATTAACATGTTTTTAGAACAAGTTGCTCAAAATGCCACAACCTAGTTAGGAACATTGCAAGAACTATCAAACCTTGGAGTTGAGTTTGAACAAGTTAATGAAAACTTGTTTGAAACTCATAATCACATGTAAACCTATAACCTAGAGCTAGAAATAGTGCATAGAACTTTGAATAATTATGACAAAATTGCTCACAATCAAAGGACAATTGAATAGGGTCCAACATGAAAACCAGAACATGTCCAATAAGTTGAATGAGGCATAATAGGCTACTAGGGAAACTAAGAACCTACAACAAGTGTATGATGAGCTCAATTGGAAGACCCATAATGATTTGACTTGTTTCCAAGCTAATTTGGAGTGAATGATGAGAGATTATGCCAAAATGAAATAGTTTAGTTTGGAACAACATGGTATTATAACCGGTTTGGAGAATACTTGTCAAGATCTCAGGGAGCAATAAGTAGTTGCCCACATAGAATTTGACACGAAGAAGCAAAGTCTTACTGTTGATATCTAAGATTAGAAGGGTCAATATAAAAACACACCTGGTGGCCACCATGTGCCATTATAGTTGATGAAGAGAGAAAAAAGAACTTGGTGGCCCCCAAGTGCAATTCTTATCAACAATAAGAAAAATGAACACCTAGTGGCCACTAAGTGCTCTTCTAGTTTATGGCGAAAAAAAAGGGACTTGGTGGCCACTAAGTGCCTTTTTGACAACCGAGGTATAATTGAATAAACATAGCCCCATTCTACTTGTTAGAATGAATAATAGGTTGAGGGAGTTTGAGGAGTTATTACTAGACAATACCTTATTCAAAGTGTAGAACCAAGCCTTGGGAGATAGAAATCCCAAATGGAAGGAATGGTGGCAAATTGTTTAGGAGTTCACAGAAGAATAAATTTAGGACAATATAGAGTTGGTTTGTTATGATGAATAGAGTTATCAACTTGAGTTATAAGCTTAACATATTGTTTTATTTGATTTCAAATACAAACCCCCAAGTTTTGTGTTTGTGGAAATTGGAACCAGTAGCAGAGTTGCGGTAATGCCATTTGTGGTATAACTTGTTACTAAACCAATTAGTCCATTAAGAGGTGGAACATGTTTAGAAATCATACCCTTACCTGTTCAAAATTTTACTATACATGTTCCAATAACCACTATTGTTAATCAACTTGTGGAAGGTAGTGAAAGACCTAACAAGAAACAAGATGAGCCTATTAATCTTGGATAGTATATTAGAGTATTTGGAATTCATATCTACTAATGTACCTTTGATTCCACATTAGATAGGTATAGGTTAGGAGGTTATTTTGATATCAAATACCCCGCATGCCTCGGAGGTATACACAACACCCATAGCAACCTTTGAAAACACACCTAATCAACAAAATACCACAACACCAACCAGTCTTCAAATCTTGAGTCAAGTTGAACTTGTGGAGGCAGTGGGTGTTGAAGAAGAAATCATTATTCAACTAGTTATAGAAGGCTAAATTTAACTTGGACTTTTGAATTAACATTTTGAGGACAAAATGTAAATTACCCAAATTTGGTAACATATGATTTAATAGGTTGATAGTATAAACATGTTATTAAACCTAATAGGTGTCATAACATGTTATTTAAAGTAACATGTAATATTAACCTAATCGATTATTGAACCTGGTAGGTAATGATTGGGTTAAGAAGATAGGTTTATAGGTTAGTTTATAGGTAATTTGTAGAACATGTATTTTACATCAACTAATTTTCCCAACCTTTCAATTATTTTCCTTAGTTTTCTTTTCAATGTTTCAAACATGGTTTGAACTACCACATCTTTCAATTATAGGTATCCTTCGATGTGTGTGCACACATCCCATCAATTTTATGGGTATTCACCTTTTACATTGTGCCCATGGTAATAAACGCACAAGAACCCATGATGCAATTCACAACACTTTTGTTGCCATTGCGCAAAATGTTGGTTTCCATGTGGGACAAAAGTAATTACATGCATTTCCCTCAACCATGTTCAACTTTTTTCGTGAACAAGCTGACATTGTGTTCACCAAAGATGGAATTTGCACCCTAGTTGACATTGTCATTACTAACCCAACATGAACATATTTACTTCCCCAATTTTACATAACCCAAGGATTTGTTGCCTTTGATGCAGTTCAAACCAAAGAAAGGAGTTATCACAATTGACACCCTAGTGATCAATTCCTCTTTTTAGTAATTGAGATGTTTGGATGTTTACACAAATAAGCTAATGTGTTTTTACACGATTGTGCCAATGACATTTGGAACTTCAAAAGGCCAGAAGGCCTTCCTATTTTTGTCTTGGTTATTTTTCTTTGTAAAAAAAAACTCAATTACATTAAAAAGGAAACATGTTCCATCTTAAGTCGAATAGTAGTGGTAGTTTTAGCTAATTCTCGACTTCCACCCCTTTGGAACACACCCCCCATCACCACAACCAACCTATTACAATCAGTTGATTGTTGAAATGAAAAGATTTTGACATCTAGTTTGTGTTATCTTCACATCCTATAAATTTTTCTTTTTCATTTTTCTTTTTCCCTTGTACATTTTTTTCGAATATGAGTTGTGTTTATAAATAAAGTTTAGTAAGTTATATTCTCTTTTGATTCTAACTATATTAAAAAATTAGAATTGAAGGTTTTATGATTCTAATTTCTTTTCAAGAAGTTTCATCAAAGGTTCTTTGATTTTTTTAAAAGACAACTTGGAATTGGAGGTTCTTAACAAAATCAATGAATTGCAAAACACTTGGTAAAAACCTCTTACAATATTTTTTAGTGTAATTGGAGGCCACATTATAGTAGGCAATTATTCCTTCTCTCAGGAGGAGGCATTTTGTTTTCATGGTGGGCTTTACAAAAGATGTAAAGTTCCCTACTATTAAGGTTGCATCAAATTTTTAATGCCTAAACCTCATTGGTGAGAACATTACCAAAATTGGGTTTATGCTCAACTCTCTCGTTTCACATAGCCTTATTCCAGTAATGCACTTGCACTTAGAGTTTACTTTAAAAATAAACATTACCTTGATGCAATGGAGTCCACGAATATGATATGGGTTTTGCACAAATAAGTTCTATGTAGGGTAAGACTCAAGGATGGCATGAGGTGAATGTTATCATTACCCTAAAGATGCATAGATTATAAGGCGGTAGGGGTAAGAGGCACATTACATGTTAAGAGGCCTCTTGTAAGCATAAGACTTAACAACTTCTATTTTGAGAAAGCATTAGTAATGTGAAGGGTAAAGTGCCACACAGCGAGGTCGTTTACAAAAGAAATGGCCTAGGACAAGGTGTCAATTCCAACACCACATTTTGGGAATGTGTGTCAGCCTTTGGTCAGGGCATGAGGCAAAGGTTGTGATGAATCTAAACATACAAAGATCCCAAGGTGTAAGAAGGGGAAGGTTCTTACAAAACTTGTTAAGAGAGGGAGGGATCTTATACCTGGAGCAGACATAACGTCCTTCCTCTTTCCTGAGAAGGATATTCACATGTATAAGGTGCCTTTCAAACATATTAAGAAATATCTCCAACTGATTCGGTGTAAAAATCTAATGTCTTCTGCTGATTGGTTTGATTCCCCAAAGCATCACTCTAGAATGAATGTGCCATGAGGCGAGGAGGAGGAGGAGGAGGCTCTTATTTATGATTGCTGGATAAGCATTTGTTCTCTCTCTCTCTCTCTCTCTCTTTTGCGTAAGCAACCCCCTTTTAATTTCTATGTGTATTTTGAGGGATCTCCCCCAGCAGAAGGGCATTATGCCGGACAGCTCCCCAATTTCATATGTTCCCATGTTCCCATGGAAATATTTCTTTCCTACAAAACGGGAAAGAAGTTAGGAAATTGAAAGAGAGTTGTTTACATACAGGGAGGTTCCCATACTTGTGCGTTCTCTTGAGGTTCGGGAACACCCTCCGGCTCACACCCTTGGGTGACCCTCCCTCATGAGAATGCACTGGTGCAAGGACCTCCCCTCCAACATAGTACACATACACAATTGCTAGAATCCAAAACAAAAGTCGGTATACTTGCATTTAGGGGCACTTCAATTTGCTTCAATTTCACAATGGCCTTTGAATCATTAGTATCTCTATGTGTAGATTATCTGGTGTTTTGGTGGGACAAAGCTCCTCCTATAAAGCCCAACAGCAAACATCCAAACCTGATAATAACAATCAGAGAGAAATCACCACATGCTCTTAGCTTTTTGTATCTGGTGGTTGGGGTCATAGGTAAACCCTGATGCCAAATCTTATTGGGAGATCTTATAAGTAGTCAAGGTTTCAGCCTCTATGTATCACAGATAAGTAATAAATCAATAAAAGTGCTTACTATGTATGTAGGGAAGATGGGAAGACAGTTGCCCACTACTAGGTAGGTGGGTAGATGCATGTGGATGGTAAGTACATAACTAACCATGGTTGTTAGCTCTTGGACATGAATACAGTGAAAAAATGTTTCCTGTTCACATACCATTTATTCTGCATGGTGGGTTGGCCCCAAAATTACATGTGCACAATTGTTATTGCAGGCAGTACAATTTTGTTGTGCCTGCTTTTTTTTCTTTTTTTTGGGGGTCTGCCCTTGGCCTGATCCATCTTTTTCCCAAAAAAGATGGATGATGCCCAGACACGTGTTGGATCGATGTTATGTACGTCTTGGGGTTGTAATGGACATGTAACTAGACAATCATTATTACTCTAACACCTGCATCGCATAACAGGGCCCAAAGTGTGTATGGGTAGCACCAAGATGTGTTTGGGCATCACCACACACATCTTGGACAGGCAAAAGGGCAGTCAGGGAAAAAAGAAGCAAGTAATACTTTTGTACTGCACGCAATAACAACTAGGCTATGTGAACATATAATGTTGGGGGTTGGTCGGTGAGGGTGCCGAGATTGGGCAACCATTTTCCCCCAACATTGTATGGTGGTTATAAAGTGTCCGACTTGGCACCTGCAATGCCAAACAAGCTACTCATCACATAATGCCTCTGCCATGTTGATAAGTTCAAATTATACTTCCCTTGCTGGATCTAGAACTTTTATGGCTGTCACCTACATAATGTTTGTGCCAAAATTTTACACTAGATACATAGCCTCCTCCTTATGGGACCGCCTCCACTGTCACAAATAATTGTCACTGCCACATTGGTTCAAGATTGACCAAAAACAAGAATTCCCCATATCCTTGCACAGATGTGGAAGTCTCTTCGTCTCTTCCTTCTGGGCACAGCCAACAAATGCAATACCCGAGCCTAGGGTTAGTTTCCACATTGACAAAACGAATAATTTTTTTTCCATAAAATGAATTCGTTTAAATTTTTTGAAATTATATATTTTTCCATCATCTACTATAATATCGTGATATGAGTAGTGAAATTATTCAAAATGTAGCTTATGATAATTATGACGATTTTCAACATGTCAACTTCATATTTTTACAAAATTTCATTTCACTATTTTGAGGATTATTTAATGACAAAACCAACCTTAGGGTGAGGTAGCTTACAAGGTGAAGATACAAAATCACACTTGATTGGTAAATTTGCATCTTGTTTTAAGAACTTTATGGAAGGCAGATTCAGCTTACATTTGACCCACACTTAATCAAGACTAAAATATAAAGTTAGTAGTCAAAGGTCAAGACATGAATCTAGTGATAAAAAATGAACAAATTCTTGGCTTGTTGTTGCATCTTTGAAGAGAATAAGTATTTCTGTTGACATCTTCTATCTTTCCATTTTAAAGATATATATATCAACTTTTAAAAGGAAAAAGAAACAAACCAAGTAAAAGACAAATAGTTAGTTGGGTACATAAACGACATATGGATTTGGGTTTCATTGGTGCAATATTATGCATCACACCTGGGTTTTCATTCCTGGCAGGCATTGGTACCTACGGGGAAAGAAGAGAAGGCCCCTTCACTCCATCATGTGACTTCTCATTGGTTGCATGAAATTCTATTCCTAAAATTGGCTGCCACTGTTTTTGGCCTGGAATAATAGCCCTTCCTAACAACACCCTACCTGTTAGGTACCTTTTTATCAAAATTTCCATCCCAGTCTGGTCCTGCTATTGGGTCCAAGACTTATTTTTGCATGGTATAACTGGGTCTAAACTTGGTTCTGGTGTAAGGCAGGTATATATCAGTGTTGTGCGTGTAAATGGTTTGGGACTTACACTCCGCATAAATGTAAAACAGTGTAAAACTAAATATATTCATATAATTTTACGTGTTCATATAAAAAAATTTAAATGTCAAAATAATAATAAATATATACATGGCTATGTAAAACAATGTAGAAAATGTGATTTTTACTTGAGGAGGGGAGATTTTTTGTAATGTTTTTGATGAGAAGCCAACTGAATGGCCCATTGCAAAAAAAAAAAACCATCAAAAAATATACACCCACAACTAATTAATATGACTTTGCAAGAAGACATGGTCATTCAAGGTATATAATAAAATTATCTATAAAATAAGGAAAACAACGCTAAAACCCTGAGTTTGATCATAAATAAGGTGAGATTCAAAAAAAAAAACCTACCCAAAAAAAAAAAACCATTAGCATTCAAGGGTGGGGGGGGCCTTAGATTTTGTGGTAAACTGAGTTTCACCCTGTCTTTCCATTTTCCCTAGCGTCTCCACTGTTGCTGCATATATTTTCACTGCTCCTACTTGTAAAGCTACCACAATCAGTCTTGAACCTTGTGCATTAAATGTTGATTTTCAGCATTTTATTCCCAGATTCGATAAATTTTCATTACTTTATGGATACCACTGAAAGAAGGGTTTGGGGTGAAAGGAGGCACAAAGACAGGGTGACTTTACAAATAATTTTAGTATTTATCCTTACACGCCCCCAAAACATTTACACAGGGCCGTGTCATTGTATTTGAAAAATATTTACACTGGCCTTGTGTAAGATTATATATATATACACTGCAACAAGATAAGTGTAAGTGTAAAAAGTTTGGACGTGTAAGTGTAAATGATTTACACATACATGAGATTTACATGCAGTATATTACTGGTATTGACCCCTGCATGCACATCATTTGGTGTATATCATTGTTGGGCATGTACCTGGTTTGGTGGGAAAAGAATTGTTGTTTCAGTTTCAATTAGTAAAGATTGTATTGCAATTGGGTCTAATTTTTAGAATTGCTTCTAGAACTGGAACCAGAATTTTTTCTTTTGGAAGAATCTAGAATTGGACCCTTAACCATATTCCCCAGTTTCATATATATGTGTGTGTGTGTGTGTGTGTGGAACTGGAACTAGAATGAGAAAACTGAGGTTTTTGGAAAAATAATTCTTGAGAAAAAATTAGAAACAAGGTGCTAACTAACTGGAAGTTTATAACCACCATCTGATTTGATCCAGGTTACCTGGAACAAGATCAGAACTGGGTCTGAATTTCAGAACAAAAGTAGAACTGGAACCAAAAATTTTGGAGGTCTCAAAACCAAAACTAGAACTGGAACTAATTTTTTTTGAATTCCTAGGACCAGAACCATTTTGATTGGTTTTAAGAACTGGAACTAGATTATGCAACCCTGTAAAACTTTATTGATAGACATACCATAGATTAGGAAAATGTACAAAGGGATAAGAAAGAAGAAAAAAAAGGAAATGGAGAATTTATAGGATGTCAAGTTAGCTCAAATTAAAAGTCAAAACCTATCTATGTCAAAAATCGACCACTACTAATAGGTTGGTTGTATTTTTCCATATAAAAAATTGGTCACTTGCAATATGTCGGTCCTGGAGATGGGATATGTGTCTTGAAGGGGTGAAAGTCAAGAAGTAGCTAGGCTTATGGTTATCACATGACTTAAGATGGAGGATGCTTACAACTCTTGCAATATGATTGATTTTTTTTGTTGAAAAAAAGTATCCAAGATTAAAAGAATAGGGGTTTTTCATCCTTTTAAACTCCAAATGGCATTGGCACAATTGTGTAAAAACACATCCGTTTGTTTATGTAGACATCTAAATACCTCTACTACTAAGGGGAGGAATTGATTGGCTGGGTGTTGATCGTGATAGCTTCGTTTTTTGGCTTGAGCCACATTGGAAGCAACAAATCCTTGGGTGGTGCAAGATTGGGGATGTAAATCCACTTGTGTTGGATCAACAATAACAACTTTGACTAAGGTGCGAATGCTACCTTTGGTGAACATAATGTCAATTCATCAACATGAGGAATTGAACATGTTTGAAGGAAACACATGTAGTTGTTTTCACCCCACATGGAAGCTAGCATCCCACACAATGATAACAAAGGTGTTGCGAATTTCATCATGGGTTTTTGTGTGCATGTAGCCATGAGCATAATGTAAAAGGTGGATACCTATTTGGTCGATGGGATGTGTGCACATGCATCAAGGGATACTTACAATTGAAGGATGGGGCATTTCGAAGCGCTATGAAAAATATCAAAAAAGTTAGTTGAAAACTTAGGGAAAATTGGTTTAACTATAAGCCAAGCACCCGCCCTTGGGCCAAAACATGATAGAATTTGGGTACGATAGGCTTCAAATATCTCGTTGAAAAGCATGTCAGAAAATATATGATAATGCAAACACTTTGAGATGGAATTTTGAAGTCGAACCATTTGTTGCCTAATTAGTTGTTCAAATGAAAGAAGACATGTGTAAGCTAAGGGCGGTAGGAAATCACATGCTGCCTTGAGGTGTTGTTGGAAAGGGATGGTGTTATTGTCGCCTCGTGTTAAGGCTTCAAAAAGGAAGGGACATTGATCAACCATAAGACTAACAGTTATGATTGTGGTTACAAGGGCCCAACTCCTTAAATAAGCTAAGGCAATAACGGTCATCAGTATGAGCCCAATGCCACTGAAAGTTATTGGGAGAGAAGCTTGTTTATGTGCTAGAGGTCCTTTAGGGTCGTCAAAGGATTCTAGACCCAAGAGGCACCTAAACATTTGAAATATATATATTTTTAAAAGTGAGGAACTTTATGAAGGTGAAAGAAAAAAATGTACATTATAAAAAATACGAATGCCATTACACAAAATAGCGAATTACGATTCCAAAAGCTACCTAAACATCACCCATTATAAGAAGGAAATCAACATGTCAAACATCCTTTAACATAACATGTTTGATGAAAGGACTAAATGTCCTTTGGATAAGTGAAGAACCAGCCAACACGGGTATATATTATATACCTCATATTACTTAAGATCCCATACTAGGCTGGTATTGCTTCAGATCATACCCTATTAGTATCTTATTCAATATCAATTCTCACATGGGCATTGTACACCTAGGTTGTGACCTATATACTGGTTGCAAGTTGGGGGTTTGGACAGGTGTTGGCTAGTTATTGAGTTTACCAGCCTGGATATTATTAACCTTCCAGCTGATTGTTAATTTTTATAACTGGATGATAACTTCATCTCCTAGTATTGAAATTTCAAAATGTAATAACCTACTTAGATGACCTGGTTATCATCCAGGTATGTTATCAATCCTGAAACACTAAACATTTTTATGATTGAGGAAACAGAAATTTAATCATTTTAATTTTTAAAAATCCTATAGCCAGTGTATAGCCGGCAGGTTTGCCAGTGGTTATCAGCTGGGTATTTGAAAACCCACCCTTCTGCATAACTGATGGCTATTACCAAATAAATAAATGTGGTCATGGGCTTGTGCATCCACAACAAAACCTCACATATCAAACACATCATAAGGAGCTTGGATTTTCAGTGGTTCACATTAAGATTATCCTCATCCTTAAGGTTCAGTGTTCATGTGGATGACATCCAAAGGAGTTGATCACACATGCTCAAAAACTTCATCTTATGGGGATCATTCACGTAGTTCATAAAAGATTCTCTTTTGAACACATTCAGAATCTAATAGAGTTTTCCGTAAAGTCATACTGTCTTCACCCTCTCTTTGGGCCTCTTTTCACTCCCTATCCCCTCTTTGAGTGAGGTCCGCAATGTAAGGAAGTTTTATTAAATCTGGGTATGAAATGCTAAGTTTGCTGAAACTCAGCATTTAATGGACAAGGTTCGAGGTACCTAATTATAGTAGTTGTACATGTAGAAGCAGTGAAAATATATGTAGCAGCAGTGGAGGCGCTCATGAAAAAAACCTGATCCTGACTCCTCATCCATTAAAATAAAATTCTTAAATCACCTCCTAATTTATCATGTGTATAATAAATGTTAAAGCTTACAAAATTCTAATACATTATTACTATTATATGTACACGTGGTTTAAGTTACACATTTTGACCCACTTTGTGGTCTTACAAAAACGGTAGGCATACTGATTGAGGGGGAGGGGGAGAGACAGACCAATGTTGACCCACCACTCACAAGGTTCAAATGACAATGTGCAATATAAGTTCCACATTTTGTTTGTAAGATTCTGATTGCAATGAAATGGAACCCCCATTCATATTCACAACATACTAATGGAACACACACACTCGAGTGCACATTATGATGGTCAAAAATAACAAGCTGGTGGTGGTGTTACCATATCATAGCACATACCCCACACAATTGGGCATCCTGGCTTGCTTTTCACATAAGGTCCAGTGTGTGCTGAAATCTGTAGTTGAGATTTTGACTGGCATTCCTTTACTGCCTCTGAAGCATGCAGCTAATGCCTATGGCCTCACGGAGCCGTTCTCATTGGCCGCCTAAAATAGGTACCCATTACCTTATGGTCGGTTTTGTCATTGAACAATTTTGCAAAAATATTGAAATGAATTTTTATGAAAATATTTTGCGGAGGTTGAACAATTTTACTAGTCATATGACTAAATCATAGTAGATTATTGTAGATAATGTACAAAAAACCCTCAAAAATTTAAGAATGAATTGGTTTTTTGAAAAGAAAAATTAAATAGATTATTCATTTTGTCAATTTGGAAGCTGACTCTAGTCTTCAGTTATGTCAATGGCTGAAGAAGTAGGGTAGTCAATACCTAAAGAGGTAGGTATTGACCAATGTCACCTAATCAATTTGAGTAGCAAATATTTATCTATGAAGCAAGGTGGTTTGTTTTGTTTGTTACGTTCAGATCTCACAAACCACAGTGCTTCATGCCATGCTCTTTGTATCTTTGGAAAGCTCTCAATGAGTAGTAGGAGTGCATGGACTTGGTTTGGGGCTGCTTGGAGCTATGGTGTGGAAGCTATTGATTATGGAATCATTTTCTCAATGAAAACTATATAAAGTGGAAACAAAAAACAATGCATTTAAAAGCAAAAGGATGTTTTAGTCACACACAAAATAAACCAACCAACAAGATTAGTTACATAGTCAAAGACTTTTTTATTTATTAATTTTGATTTTCTTCTACTTGGGTAGAATTGGCAGTGAGTTACTAAAAGATTATGAATCAGCTTTTTTTTGTCATTTAAAGAGAAAAAAAGCCTAACAACTGGTACCAACAAAGGATTTTTTAATTTTTTTTGAAAGAAATGAATTACAACTGCTAGATTTTGAAAAAAAACAAATCTCCAGACTTCTACCATAGGCTCCACCAACAGGTAGCCACAATACAGAAAGAATTTTTATTAATAAAATTTACTCTCAAATCTACTCTATAGCCAGATCTGGCTAAATCTTATTGTGTAATGATCGCCAGTCTGGCACAATACAATACAGAACCGTTGTGTAACAACGACGCCAGTGTTAGAGTCTATTGGGTAAGGAGAAAGGGAGGATCCGGGGGATAAAAGAGTGGTGCGCCTGAATCTCCAATCTCGCTCGGGTCGTCTTCTTCTTCTTCTTCTCTCTGTCTGTCTCTCGCTCTCAAGTGCGATTCCCTGAGGGGGGGGTTTTTGATTCCCGTGGCTGACTCTGAAAATTGCAGTATGATTCATGTGCGCACGCAATCGCCGTCTTCTTGTGCATCTTTTGAGCCCGTTTTGTGTGTGTCTTGTGGATTACAGCATTGGTTTGATTGCGAAGAGCAAATTGGTCAATTGTTTGAAAGCGCCTGCACACTGTTTTCTTCAATGATTTTCTCTTCCTCTTTGTTTTTCTGAAACCTTGCCCCGCCCCCGGCCCCCCCCCCGGCCTTCCTTGCTCCAAGTTTGTCTCAAGACTCCACTACTATTGCTTTTGCTTCTTGCTTTTTTGCTTTTCGCTTTTTCAACCGAACGTCGGTTTCCCAGACATGGATTTTCATGGCGTGCGCATTCCCTCAGAGCTCTCGAGTCTTTTGTTGTGAATTCTATCACCTTGTACTACACTTTTGTCGCTGAAGAAATTGAAGAACCAGCATTCAACAGATATAATAAAGAGAGCGAAAGGGGACTAGAGCTTCCGATCAATTGACAAGTTCTAGTCTAGAGCGGTCAACTTTGGCGGAGACAGCAGCTTTGGAGCATTGAATTTCCTTAGCTAGCTCGGAGTTACAGTATATATCGACAATCATTCATTCAGCTGCAGGACTGCAGGTACTCACTCGAGCTTTGCAAAGTGTGAAGCTCATCTGAAGCTCTGAAACTGCTGCAATATTCAGGTTTGTTCAGTGCTCAATTAGCTGCTGCAATGAAGCTGCAACAAGGAGCTGCTGCTGCTGCAACAACGTCCTTAACAACCAAGGTGCAAGTGGTGTACCAGTTGTGTCGGGAAGGAAAGCTTGAGCATCCTCACATGATCGACGTCGAGTATCCCACTCATCAAAATGGCCTCCGCTTGAGAGGCACGCACATTTCTCCTCTCCAACAATGCACGCTTATACTTTGCATCTGCAGCTCTCTGAGAGAGAGACAGAGAAATGATGATTTCTGCTATGATGATTTCTCTGCAGATGTGAAGAAGCGGTTGAATAAGCTGCGGGGAAAGGGCATGTCAGAATCCTTTGCTTGGTCATACAAACGGTGAATCTTCTTTCTTGCAAGTTCATTCAGCAGTTCCACTCAGACTGGACAGCTCTAGAGTCCTGAACTCATCAGCTTGCTTCTCTAGCTCAATTTGTGTCTGTCTTTTTTTGTTATGTGTTCATGGACTGAATGAAACCCCACTCTTTTGTTGTTCCCTGAGTTCTTCTCTTACTGAACTCTTTTATGGTCAGATCAGGATTGAAAAAATCTCACGGCTTCCTGTTGCTGCGATGAGCCTTATGGTAACACTTACTCAGGGTCTTGTGCTTGCTTGGCTTTACAGAAGCTATAAGAATGCTTACATCTGGAGGGATTTGACTGAAAAGGATGTGATTCTTCCATTGCAAGGCAGCAAAGAATATGTCCTCAAAGCTTCGGAGCTTCGTCTTGATGCCTATCAAGGTATATACATAGCAACTTCTTCTTCAACAGACATTTTGTATGCTTTTTTTGCTTGATTTTGTAGTCAACCAGAGTGAATCCCTAATTTGTTTCTCATCTTGAATGCAGACAAAGTGGAACATGATGATGAGGATGAGGATGAGGATGAGGAGCAGCAGCAGCAGCAGCAGCAGCTTCAGTTAGCTCGTCATCATGATCATCAACATCAGAGCAGCACATTGAAGCCCTCAAAGCTTATTGCTGGATTGGTGAGCAATCCATCATTGACTCAGCAGAAGATTACAGTCAATCCTCATGTGAAGAAGCAAAGTTCGAGCATTGGGAGCAGCAACAGGAATGTGGAGTTGAATCAAAAGATGTTGGATAGCCTCAAAGCCACCACCCACATGTGCAACAGCAGAAAGCACGATTCATATGCATCTGGCTGCTGTAAATCCAGTTCATCACAGCATTCAAGTGAGTGCGAGAATTCAATCAAAGACAACACCCAGAGAAAGACATCATCACACATCATATCAGAAGCAGCAGCAGAGCATGTCAATGCTCGTGAGAAACCTGCAGGTTTGTGCTTGCCATCATGTGACAGAGGAAGTGGTTTTTCACCTCTCCAAGAAGAAACAAAGGAGCTGGTAGAGGCATCATTAGCTTGCGAATTTGCAGTAGCAACCTCAGCAGCAGCAACTGAAATACCAATGAAAATGAGAATCAACTGGAAGAGAGAAGTTCCAGGGAAACGTATTTTCTTCAGGGGCAACAACAGAAGCCGTGTGTCAAACTCAGAAATCGGCCCTGTTTCCGAAGTACAAGTTGAAAGGAAGAAATCTCAGTTTCATCATTCACAAACAACAACACATGAGGTTGATGTAGGCTCAATTGTCAATGACTCAAAAAAACCACAACAGCCCTGCTTCCTGGAAGAACATTGTTACCCAAGTTTTGCACTAGAAAATGTGGGTTGTGACAACTTGTTTGCAGTCCAAGCCCAAAATGAGGTCCACCTGGAGCAACTACCACCTCCCTGTCTCAACCTCCGCAGTGTGTGGGCACGATGGTGCAAAGGGCTCAGGGTGACGAAGTCCTCATCTGGAACAATGGGGAAGAAGAGCAAACCAAGCAAACCTATGATCTGCAATGGTCACACCTTTGAGGAGAGCAAGATTAAGTCCACAACCCAGTCTCAGAATCTGGAAGAAGCTGAGACCATGACTCTCACTCATCAGGAGGTACTTGTGGCAACAACTGGAGTGGAGTCTGAGGCTTGTACTAAGCTCGGAGCTACAAATTGTTCTGTAAAACAGCAATCACCAGTGTCAACTTCAGATGACAACCAACATAATCTTATGGTTTCTGGAGTCCAGGATTCACATGAGGCATCACCAGCAGCCCCTCAACCACTATCAAGGTACAGAACTTGGCATGATCTTCATACCCAGGTGAAAGAAATTTTATGTAAATTGGAGGGCTACATAAGTGCGAGCTCTTCAAGTCTCTTGCATGAGTACTTCAGAGTACAGATAGACCTGGGTATTTGTTCTTCTCTTACAATCTGTAGATTTGGTGTTCTTGCTTCAGATCTACTAGTACTGCAAGAACCACCATGGCCAGCTCAGGAGGAAGAAGGATCAAAGCTGTAAAGAGCAATAATCATGGATCGAGGATTGTTCATTGTTCTTCTTCATCATCTTCTTCAGAGAGCAACATAACACCATCATGGAGCCAAGAGTCACAAGTGGTGCACCAGTCCAAAAAATGCTTCCAAAACATGGATGAAAGGTACGATTAAATTTGTTTCTACTATCAAATTTCAATTCAGAGCTCTTCGTTTTTTGTTGATGCATATGGATTGTCTCTCTGGCTCAAAATTGAGATTCATGGTTGGAACACAAAAGCTTCTTTTGACAGGCAAATGAGAGAGATAACAGTACATGTATGTGATGCCTGCATGAGTTTTTGTTACAAGTCGACAGGTGTAGCTTTGACATGACCTTCCAACTGATCATGCCTAATATTGCAAAATGGTTGAATGATATTGTACAGGCCTTTGATACCTGGCTTGACAAAACACAATTGGGAGAAGATGCTTCAACAAGCTCTTTGCAATAGCTTACCACCTCCAGACTTTGAAAAGCTCCTCAAAAAATGCTTGTAAGTCACACAATTGCAAACTTCTGTATTTCATTCAATTTTGATTTTTCTTTTCTGAATTTTTCTTTTTCCTATTCAGAATTTAAAAGTGCTTTTGATTTTGATTTTGATTTTGTGAAATTTTTTTCTTTGACATGTGATCAGGCATTGTGGGAGGACATTCAAACCAGATTCCTTGATCGTGCACAAGCGAGGATGCCATTCACTTCAAAAAAGATTGTCACACATAGCTACCAAGACTTCACATGGAGGCAGTTTTGGTCATCATAGTTTACAAGCTTCTTAAGCTTCTTGAGTCACCAGCACCCAGCACCTCCTCCTCATCAAATTCCAATCCTTTGAATTTTGGCAACAATCAGACCAAGAAATAAACATCCTAGCAAAAATTGCGGCACCAACTTTAAATCACACACACTTGGAGGACATAAGCAAATTTGTCTTTTGTTCATATGAGCTCCTTGATTTAAAAAAATTTCTTGGGTTTTCTCTTCTTTGTCTTTAATATAATCCACTTTTGTACAGCTGATCTCTCTGTAAATTTTGTAGTAAACCTGAATTCTTCTAAGCGGCAGATTAGGACTTCTATTTCAAATCAAGAAGCCAAATTGTACAGCTGATCCTTAAATTCTCTATTTTGTCTATACTAGTTAGAGTGAATTGAGTTTAGTTCATGAGCTTTCTGAGGAACACATGTGTTTTTTTTTTTTTTAATGAGTTCAAAGTGTTTCAAGCCTTTTGTGCACATTTAATGCAGCCATGTTTTTTGTGATTTGTATATAGCAGATTTAATTGATGGGTTGTACAGATTTCAAAATTTCCATTGATGCCATGATTAGGGTAGTATGTTATTGTCTTTTGCAGTAGCATAGTTTGAAGATTAAAATCTCTTCAACATCTAGATAGTACTGAAAAGTCCATAGCATAATACTTTCAATTTATATGATGCAAGCCTTTTTTAATTTGTTCTCATTGATACATTTCCACTCTAAAACTAAGTCCCTAAAAAAAATGCATGATCTAATGAATCAAATCAAAGTTCATTAGTTTAATTGTTGCTAGTACAACGTCCCTTGTGCTTCAACTTCAAAAGTTCATAGCTTTTGGGATTTCATAATATTTTGCTTGTCAACAAATTGTTCCATGTAGATACAGAAGTCTATAATGTGAATTTGAGTCCCTATTAACAAATCCTAAAATATATAATAAAATATAGCAATTAGAATCACACCCATTGTAAAAAACTTGTCAATATGACATCGAAATTGGTCCACCCTAATATGCACATGCCTAAAGGTAGTGTGGGATGTCCTTAGATCATTATCTGTGAACATCTCAACAAAGCATCAACTATCATCCTAAAGAAAAAATTGGAAATGAAACATAATGAATTAGTTATGTATTTACTAGAATTAATGTTCTTAAGTCTTAGAAATTAATTAAGAGGAGATAGGGTTGCATACTTTGATGATGATTTCGCCCTTCCATTGTCATGTGTTAAGGTCCTATAGAGAATTTGAAAGTTCAATGGGTAATCACTGAATGTGACATCAAGCTCTCATAAATATCAATATATGGCTTTTCATGCATTTTGAAAATAAATGGTTTAATTTCACATCATTAAACACATTTGAAATAAAAAAACACCCAATTAACATCATGATCCCAATGCTTTCTATTCATTTTATGGCAAGTTAGACATTTTCATATTACACAAAAATCAAGAAATTACAGATTCACGAGTATACAAACATTATCCACTAAACCTCACTACATTTCAATGTTTAAAACTCATGTAATCATTTCTCAAAATCATGGGGGTCAACATTTTATGGGAATCAACATGGTCCTTGGCTCCTTCTATTGAATTTTCAACCAACTATAACATTCACAATGTGGATTAAACAAAGTTAAAGCTACTTAATTCATTTAACCAAAGTAAATAGTGTAGTGAATCAGATCCCCTAGTTGTTTACAACATTATTGCTTAATATTAGCAACCAATTATCATGTGAAGTTTGATAATTGCACTTCAAAGCATCCAAGCATATGACACCAAAACAAGAATGGTCCATATAATACAATAAAATTTCAAGTTCAACAATGGTATATCAAGGGAATGATAATACCCAACAAGAAATTGGCATTTCAAAGGTTTTAATAAAAATGGAATTAAGATTGACAACAAAAGTAGGAGATATTTTGCATGTGTCATGATTGTTTAAGAAATTCTTGTCAATGATAAAGTCAACCTACAAAGGTGTAGTCATTATCAAAGGAGCTAAGGATTGTGTTGATTGCCACAAAAACTTAAATCCTTGTGAATTTAAAGAATGATTACATGAGTTGTAAGCATTGGAATGTAGTACTCAATCAATTGGATAGGTTTTTTATACATTTGAATTTTCATCTCAATGATTTTTATGTAATTTTTTAATGTTTTATTGTTCACTTGTTGCATAATAAATAGTGGAAAATATGAAGTTGACTAATTTTGTTTGTTTTGTACATCTTTTTATCCTATGTTAAACTAAACTAATAATCATTTTCAAAATTTATGGATGGTGATATATTGATGATTATGAGACCATTATTGAAAATAACTTGAATATATTTTTAGTTTTATTGCACATTATTTTCATTTTTATATATTTAAATATGATTTAAACATTATTACATAATTTGAAAAAATTCCTTGAAGATGAAATGTCTTTTGTTGTGTAAGAGAAGCCAATGATGTATTTTCATGGAAATTGAATGTGTTATGTAAAATTATTTGTGCATATGGTGAATATGTTTTGTTGCATTTAAAATGATGTTGAAAAAAAATATGTTTGATAAACTCAATATTTGTTACATCATTAGAGGTTCCAAAGTTCAAACACACATTTAAAATGACAACTTGAAATGTCTACTTTGTTGAAATGTACACATTTGATTATGTAAAGAATAAATATTCTATAATTACATGTATTTAAATAATTCATGCAAACATGTGTGAATTAAGCTTTTGAAGTTGGCACTATCATCTTTCTATGGACCTTAACCAAAACATGGGCATGTTTAATCAAATGTGATAAGTTCCAATCCATAGAAAGCACATGGGAATGAGTCTAGTTCACTCATTATAGTGTGATTATACTTATAATGGAATAAAATTTGAATTTACTAAAAACAAATGTGTAATCATTTCATTATAACAATCTCATACACACATACATATTGAGTGCATAAAAAGAAGAGCCTATATACCCCATTGGTAAAGGAATTACAAATGAAGACCTTATTTTTTACACAAGTCAAAGATGGGTTTGATTTAATGAATTGGGACCTAGAATTTGGTCATTAAAATCTAATAGAGTTGAAGTAAATGAAAAGCAAAGAAAAATGCTAAAACAAAATAAATATTTTTATCTTTAAATTACCATTTTGTCAAAATTGATTCATTTGTGCACCAACCAAAGCACAAAACATCACATGTCCATGAACTTGTGTTTCCACCTCTACTTTCCTTTTGTGATTAAATAATTGGGACCACAACCGTAATAATGGTAAAAAATCATGTGAAAGAAATAATATTAAAGGTTGTTGTGACACACCTCCACCTCAAGGATAAACTTCAAATTTTCTGCATGAAATATCATTATAAATATCTTTCTCTCTAGCTATATATAGTTGCATTACAAACTCAAAATGTGAAGTTTGTAGTTAACCTACAAACACATGCACCTAGCCTTACCACATGCAACTTCTTTCTCTAAGTATGTATAGATGCATCAATAATGCAAAATATGAAGCTTGCAATTAGCCCATAATCACAGGAACAACACCCCTACACTTGTGCTAGCATCAAATTTTCAATATTCATACATTGTAGAGTTTTTTCAATACAAGGTGCATGAAATATGCAAAAATGGGCATCACCACATACAATCATAACTACATGTTTATGCAGACATTATGTCCTCCCATTGCTAGCATATTCCTCCTATAATTTATGGTTTACTTCTATAATCAACAATTTATGTGTATTGGTTGAATTATGATGAAATGCACAAAGTCATAACATTCGAGTTAGAATTTGATCCACATCCATTTGGTCATACAAACCACTCCAAGGTATGTTTGTTCCAGGATCGAAATCCAATTTCCATTGACAATTATTGTTTGTCATCCATAACCAACCAACATTTGTGACATTCCACCTTAATTTCCTCTTTGGGCCAATGTGTTTGTTAAAATTCCCATAATGGTGCATGTTATTGAGGAATGGGGCTGAACATAATTTATGAAAATGTATTCAAGGACAAAGTAGCCAAATTAGGCATTTTGATCTTCATTATGTCTACAATTTTGGCCCCTCCACTACATGATGGCCAAAAGTGCCTAATTTAACTAGGGTGAAATTTGGCCTATTTTGGTAACTTACTTCTTGCTATTCAATTAAAAGTTAATGCACCTCCTTTAGCTCCAAACAAAGGACACTCACTTTGCCCTCAAGTTATAACTTTAACAAGTGATGTCATTTTGCATCAAATGGTTCAATATATCCAATCCATTCATAATTTTAGGAAGCCATCTCAAAATTTAATTTGAAACCACTATGTAACAAGAACACAAAAGAATCTCCTAAACAAATGGAAGAAATAAGGTGCTAAAAACTAGTAAGTGCATGCAAGGAGAATGTAAATTAGAGGATACAAGAACAAATTTTCTTGGCAATATTATAATTATTTCAAAATCTAATTTGCTTGATAATTAAAGGGAACCACAATTTACACAAGTAGGAATAAGAAATATACATTTGAAAATGCAGATCTATCAACTTACAACTTATGAACTAGACCAAACTTTGGTAAACTTTGCTTTCCTTCATGAACTTTGTTGAAATTCTAACACACCATCCATAGTTTTGCTATCTTTGCAGAACATGAAATCTCCAATTAACTTCTCCATTATCCCATCATGACAAGAATAGATTTTACAAGCTCTTAACTTTGAGTTTCTTTCACATGCCTTGCCTCATTATACATCCACAAAAAAATTACAATATCAAAAAAACCTTAGAACTTAAAATAATGAGGTTATGACCACAATTAGGTCACATTTTGATTCTACCATTTTTGAGGCACCTTTTAAATTTGTAAGGCATTTTAAAGGTTAAAGGGAAAGATTATGTTGTATAAAGTACTTGCAAGTGCAAAATCAATAATTAGGTCAATATTTTGAAGGATATGTAAGTTCACAAAAAAAGATTTTGTCATATTGTCTTTTCCATTTGATGGATTCAATGGATTGCCATTAAAATTTCGGGTAATAAGAGTTCTTGTGATGATTAGATTAGAACCATGGTGTTTATTTTCAATTTCTTGTATATAGAAAGTTTGACAATTTTTTTCAAAAGATTAGCAAAATTAGTCAAATACACATTAAAGAAACACATTTATCCAAGATTTCCCAATTTGTTTGTAGAAAAAATAATGTTTACAATGATGAAATCCTTTTTGAAGGACAATAAGGTTTCAGTTTTAACACAAGGACATATGAAATAAACTTGTAGTCATGTACTAGGATGTAAGGTGGGTTTCAAATCTTTAAATATGAGGCTAATAAAGAGTGATAATTCATGGTTTCACACCAATTATATTTCATGGATGTTTCTTGAATAGTCATTTCAACCTTAAATGCATGATGATATGCAACAATTAAGTTGTCCACATATGTCATATTGTGCATAATTAAATGCAAAAAAAACCATATGGGGAGGCAATCTTTCATGTAATGGTGGCATGGTATTTTCAATGTTGATTTAAAAACACTATGAAATAATTCTGATATGCATTTTGAAGGTAACTTATATCTATGAATTTCTCTCTTAAGCCTACATGTGTGTAACAACCCTTTCCCTCCTATGTTTGATGATCAACATATGTTTAGTTTCATGATAACTTTGCCTTGTGTTTTACAGTCGATGGTAAAGCCTAAGGGTGGAGGAGATTTCCAAAATGTGGGGCTGTACATGCCCAAAATTATGGTCCAAGGTTATTAATATTGAAAATGGTTCAACAATCTACACCCAAAAAACCCAAATCAAAATTAGGCAAGGAAAATATTATATTTGGAAAGGGGTTGTTATTTTTGTTTTGTGTGCAACATTTGACAAATGAATCATTGTAATTTCTAAACTTGTAGTGCAAAAGAAATTGTTTGTAGTTGACATTAACTGATAACCATGTTTTTTGTATCCAACAATACACAAGTGACAAACATTATTGATTTCTTTTTCAAAATAATTTTTATATTTCACATGTTACATTTATAAATAATCTTGTTTCATGATCCCACTTACAAATCAACAAATAAATTCATCATTAATATAATTTACTTCTTGAATATTCAAAATATGAAGCTTTTCATGAAAATAATGAAAATAATGAAAATTTATATAATGTTCAATAATGAAGAAAATGTGGATGTTTTCACGCAATTTCATTTAATTGAAAACATTGTGTGAAACAAAAATAAAGCATTTGGGTTTACAATGTGAATGGAACGGTTTATATGTTTGCTTTAAAATATTTTTGTAGAAACAAGTAAATGGCATGGGACTTTATTGGAAATGGAGATGATTATTTATGGTTGATCATGTTGGAACATTTTTTTTTATGAGTGAATCTTGACAAAGGTGATGTGCATTGGTGTTTTTGTTATTTTGTAGGTTCTAAAAGAAATATGCATTTGGTATGAGACATCATGTGGATTTGAATTGTTAAACTACGGCAAAACAATGTAATGGCTAGATGTGTAATTTGAACTTTGGAACCTCAAGAATAATTGCAACTACCAAAGACTTGGGTGGGCATGAAGATTCATGGAGTTCTTTTTTGTTGAATCTTGTGTTTGATGTGCATAGTCATTTATGAGGAAACAAGTTTGTAAAAAATAAGTAGGTTATAGCAAGGAGATGATTTTGGTTACACTATCCTTGTACCTTGTGTGAAACTTTGCTCTTTAAAAAAAAAAGAAAACTACAAAATGATGAGAAAAAAAAGAACCCTTTGGATCCAATTGTGAAAAAGCTCTAAAATTTGAGAATTCTAGGAATGGTTTGGCTATCATGTGAAAGAAAATTTGTACCTAAGTTGAATTGGGAAATTATTGGTCAATCAATCAAGGGGTTTTTATTTGTTGAATAGTGTTTAATCCATAATTGGCCAATATTAGATGCATGGGATTATAGTGTTCAATAGGTCTACAATGGGTGAAATATGAGAATAAAAATTTCAATTGAACTCCTCTTGTTTATGTTCATTGGTGTGGGTGAATCATGGGTGGAGTGGGAATCCAAAGTCCTAAACCTTGAGAATATTGATCCAAGATTTCTTTTCAATCAAATTGTTTATGTTCAAACATGTGGATTTAGGACATATAAGAACAAACAATAGGGAGGATTTTCTTATAAGGAGGGCAATAAGCATAGGACTAGATTTGATTTTAATGATTTGGGAATAATCCTTCTAGATTTTTTTTTGTTGGAAGTGTGGATTGATACATCTATTTGAAAAACCAAAATGTTATGGATTGAGTTCAGATTTTGCATTGTGTTTCCTTGTCCTTCCATAAGAAAATAATGTATGTGTAGCTTTTTTTTGTAGGTTTTTAGTGATATAATTGAACACCATTTGCCAATGTATGAAGTTTTTTATTAATTGAAGGTAAATCACCACCTCCTTCATCTCCATTGTAAGTGCATTTGGAAAGAAAAGTTGGGCCAACATTTCATTCAATTAAAAACAACAAAAAATAAAACAACCATGACCAAATCTAATGAACATTGCCATAAAGCTTTAATTGAACATGATATTTTGAATGATCATATTGTGATAATTGAGACTTTATTAAGACACATGAGTGACACACAATCATTACAATTGAACTTGTGAATGTTAATCAACACAAAACATGGGATTTCATAAGTTTAATTTTGAGAAGAAAAAAAAGCTCTAAATGGGGGTAAAAAATTTAATACAAAAGTAAAATATTAGTACAAGGTTAATCTTTTGGCACATGGTTTTTCTCATGGTCTAAAGTTTTATTATACAAAGACATCATAAATTTATATTTGGTGTATAAATTACTCAAATTGTTTTACAACTTTAGATCAATTCCACTAACATTAACTTGGGCTTCATGTTGCTACACACTACCAATGTTGATTTTTATTCTTATTATGTTCCCATATGATTATCAATAATTCACATAAATAATTATTTATGTCAATGTCAAATTTAGTTTCAATTAATATAAATATCATGGACATGAAGGCACATGTTAATTTGCCTTTTCATATCCATGTTGGTGAGTAAGGAAAGGGGGTGAAATAGTTATAAAGATAAGAGATAGTTATTAGGATAGGAATAAAGTAGTTATTAGGAAGGAATAGTTATAAGAGGTAATTATTAGGAAGGAAGTGAGGTAATTATACTTGGAAATGTATTTGGAATTGTCCAAGGATGACCATACGAAAGATTATGCAAAATCAATAAGGAGCTTAAGAAAGATTATAAAAAACCACCCATATACTAGTTCCGCAAAATTTTCATCATTGGAATGAACTAGCATGCACGTTATATTTTGCATGAAATATAATCATTTGATGGCAAAAAAAAGGCCAATAATGTTGGTAAATGTGCATAGGACTAGGGTTCTAATGCTTCTAAAACATAAAAAAAAAGAGAAGATTGTTCTTGATTGGTTGGCTCTAATGAATGGTTTAAAATCATCTATCACTTTATATAGTCCTATTTTTCATGTTTATGGGCAGGGAAATGGAAATAGTTAAAACAAATGAAAACACATTCTTGGTGGATCACTTCTAGCAAGAATATTTATTTATAATTTATAACAATGCATAATAAACTTGAACCTTAATTGAAATCTACAATTCAATTTTTTTGCAATGTCCATAGTTTTTTGCAATTCAAAATCCAATTTAAATCAAAATTAATCTTGATTCAATGATCAAATTATAAAGACAATTAAATATTTTCAATGTACACATGATAAATTATATACATTTTGATCCCGAATTTTAACAACCATAAAGCCTCATGTTTTTTAATTCAAAAACATTATAAAATAAAAATGAAAAAATATAAATCATGTGCCTTGTTAAGATTATTTTCCTATTTCATTGCCAATATTTCTTTGATGAAAACACTCAAGAATAATAATAAATGGTTTACAAATGAAAAAAATGTGCCTTTGGTGATCAAAATGTTAAGCAAATACAATAATTGTCCCAAAATTTGGTGAATTTACTTTGCTTTTATTATTATCATTCTTCACCTATATTTTCATGCAAAAAAAAAAACATGTAAAGGTTTATTCATGGTTGGGTAGTAATTTTAGGACAAAGGAGTTTATGACTTTTTTTCATTACTTAATAAAAAACAATTATATGGAACAAATGTAAGTAAGAAAATTTGAATAGTTCAAAATAAAATATTTTGTATGGTGCTGGTGATTTTTTGCATGTGTATTTATGCATTGATACTGTGATTCAAAATAAAAAATGAAAAATGAATTAAATAAGCTTCCATAAACAACTTGATAGTTTTTTTTGGCATGGTTATGTTTTACAAATGTGGACCTTTACTTGGGGTTACAAATAATAAAAACTTAAATGAATACAAAATCAACAAAATGGCCCCAAAAAATGTCCGTTTTATTTCAATCCTTTGAAATGAATTTTTGCAACACTTTTAAATCTTCATATGGTTTGCATCCAATATAAATGTAAAATAATTTTATTCGTATATTTTTTGAAATCAATTGCATTGTTTAATCCATTCATTTGGTTTTTTAAAAAACTTATGATTAAGAAAAATAATAATATTTAAAAACACTCAAAGTGGACATTCATATTTATCCATTTTATTTTTTTATTTTTTATATTAATTTAAATTTACATAATTTCTAATTATCAACATACAACAATGCACAAGAAATATAGTGCAATAAATGTTATAATAATTCCAATTAATCATTTGCAGTCTTTTTCATCATATATATTTTTAAAGTAGCCCAAATAAGCTTGTAACCTCATTTTTGAAATATAATTTAAAAAAATCATACTTTATGATGGGTATTAAAATATTTTAAATAATCACCAAATATAAAATCATTTGTTGATTTATTTTGAAAGATTGATTAGGCCAGTTTCAAACTTTTCCGATCTAGATAAAACTCACCATATCATTTTCACTTTTTTTGTAAAAATCTTGAAAAAAATTTAAATGCAAGAAAATAAAAATTATGACTGAAAGTTTTGGGGACTTTAAGGTGCTAGAGGTGCAAATAAGGGGTATCAATGGAATTCATTTTATGCCAATCTTTGTAGGTGTGATATTAACAATGCAACCCGCATTTCTTTTCTAAAGATTTAAAAGGATTGAAGTTGATATAACAAGTTGGTGAAGGAAAAATACATTTTTACATCATTAACCAAATTATTCACAATCAAATGGAATGGTGGATAATCTTGTGTCAAGTGGAACATCATCACATTAAGGTATTGCAATGATATAAAATATGGTGAGTTCAAACCCAATCGACATAACTATGGGATTTGAGTTGAAGTTAAAGAAGTATGATGGCCTTAGAACATAAGAAGACTTAAATAAATCATGTATGCCACTTAAATCCATATTGACAAGCAATGGGCAACCTCATGCACGTTATTGTGAATAGTTAGCCTCGTTATGGTTAGGTTGTTTAATATTTTGCTTTATCAAGAGCACTCAATACCGTTTCCCTTGTGAGGCAATAGAAGTTTTTAAAAAATGTCTTAATAGACAACATGCTAGTCAATGTCCTCACCAAGTCTTTGTCAACAACAAAACATTACCATTGCTTACAAAAAGCTTGAAAAGTTTATCACTCAAATTCCTAGTTATCTTTGATAACACCGTCAAACTACTCTATGCCTTTGTTACTTTTAGTTGATACAACGCATATTAACCCCACAAATCACAACACCTATCACACAACTACAAGCACTCCTAGTTCATATGTGGGAGGTTCTATTAAACTAGCCTATTACTTTCATAGCTTTGACACTAATTATATTATTTTCAGAAATGTTGAAATGCCGGAAAAAGAAAATTCAAATTAAAAAGACATGTGAAGGAAAATATTGAATCTTCAAGAAATTTTGTTTATTGAAATGAAAATTTCAAAATTAATTAATTATTTGTGGGACTTGCATCAAAGCAGCCAAAGTACTATGGTATAGTCTAGCTGACAATTCAAGACTAACTATTATGATTTTTTTACCAACTATAGAAGTTAGGATTATACCTCTTCAAGGCACTACTTTGCAATATATTGAAATCAATGTTTTCCTTGACCTTGTGGTCCCTACACATATTTTACCTCCCATCATGTGCCAAAGCCAACCACATGCAAGATGGATAATTTCAACAAAACTTCATCTACTTAATTTACTATTTTGTGTCTGCTTCTCATGTAATTTGAGCTTGCTTTCATCATTTATCTATGCATGGTTCTAAACTTGGACATGACTATTTGGAATAATTCAAGTGATTATGGACTCTACCAAGGTTTGAAGTCTCAAGCCCACAACCTCACAGTTCACACCGCACAATCTCTGCCATTCCACAATTCAAGGCACATCCTGGGAGAAAAAAATGATAAAAGCAATTATTACCAAATGCATAGCAAGCGTTATGGCAGGAGCTACCTAATGGTGAGAATGAAGCAAAACAAAAACAATCATCAACTTGTCAACTTGTGTTCCAGGCTTGGTTCAAGATCTAGTTCCAATTTTTCCACAGTTTAGAGCCCAGAGTCCCCACAAGCTAGACCCAATACCCAAAACAAGCCAACACAGGTTGCTACAAGTGTTGGAAAAGTCATCCAAAGCCTCTAAAGGATGCTTGCAGCAAGCACTATTGTCTCATCAGGAATTAGATAGTCCATAAGGAAAGAGTCCATATGTACCAGATGATGATGAACCTCTCATGTATGGATATGGCACTTTGCAGCTGCAAAAGAACTATCTGAATATCTTATGCTTACTGTTGTGACTACAAATTTTCCTGTAATCATCCAGCACTAGTCAAAACTTGTCAAGAAGTCCAACAACAAAACTGAGGCTTCTGACAACAGCATTTTGAAGAATCTTCAAGTGCTGCTCATAACAGAATGTCCTAGGCACCTAATGGTCACTAGTTACAAGATACACATTTTCAAAACAATTTAACCCTCAAATCAAATTCCACATAGCAACAAAGTGTTCTGTTGCATCAAGCAAACATATCATAGCAGAACTCAAGTGCAGGTGCAGACTCCAATTTTGAGATTTAGCAGCACTAAATCCCACAAACAAGCTGACTAGCCTTGCAAACTTGGAAGTTGCATAAGCACGCAGTGATGTAGGGTTAGAAAGGCAACTTCAGAATCTGGAGCAGTGCTAAATTTGCAGACTCCAATGCTGAGAGTTGGGGTCATAGCTCTGGTTGTTCTTATCCATGACAGCTCTCCAACACATGCATGTTGACTTGTTCAGCTGCAATTTACCTAGAACACACAACGAAGTATCTTACAAACCAAGCTCCTGTTCTCTTCTCTAGGGCTATGAATGTTGCTGCACTCATTAGCCTTCTCATGCAATTTTCAAAGGATTAGCACACTAGTTAAAAAGAACAATACAAAGACCCATTTCAATAGTGACTAAGAAATCCCAATCTAATATCATGTGAATTGAAAGAATGACTTACCCAAGATTGTTCCTTTGCTTGAGGCATTCTTGTTGACGTCATCCAAAGCTGCAGACCTCACATAGTTGTCAGCAAAAGTTGCAACACATGCTACTTAACATTCTCTTGATCTTAAACCCTAAACCCTAAACATGAAATCAGACAGCATAACCAGTGTCTCTCTCAAGTGTCATATTTGGTTTCTCAAACTGTCATGGGGCCTTCCTTGGAGTTCACTACCCCCCTTTGCACATAGAAGGAAGTACTACCCAAAAGCCCATTCGACACAAGAGAGGCAAGAGCAATCACATTCGCGAAATTCACTGAAGTTGTAGGAAGTCATGAGATGGCATCACAATGAGAGAACTTACTTGTTCCAAACTTGGACATCACAAGCTTGCAATTGGGAAGACTTTCATTGTCCCCAAATTGCCTCCCCCTTATATGTGATCGGTTACCCAACATGACTGTCTGCATTTGCAACACCCAACAACAAACTAACTCTAAGACCGTCATCATCTAGTTGCAACCCAAGAAATGTTTTAAGGCTTCGCAGACAAACAGACAGCTCCCTTTGCCAACTGCTTGAGATCCACTTTAGCTGTTTCTCATCTGCTCCATTTCACCCACATTCCTTAAAACCCTAAGTTGGAACTCTGATCTCTCTCTCTCTCTCTCGATCCACATGGCACAATACCAAGTCCCACTAATTCCAAATTGTCAGAGCAAAGATGTCCAAGATGTGCATCTCAAGAGTGTGTAAAAATTCACACTTGTAGATTCTGCTGACATTCTACTTGCAGATATGGCTGACATTCTTACAATTACAAACCCCACATCCAACACCCATGCGAAAAAACCCCCAAAAAGATTTAGCCACGTGGGATAACATGACACCTGGATGAACTGAAAAAGGGTCCTTTTTCCTTTCTGACGCGAAAAAAATAAAAAGCGTGTAAAAAGAAAAGTCCGGCCTAGAAATTCAGCTTTTTTTTTTTGGCCACTTGGCGATCAAAAAAAAAGGGCTGTGACTTGTACAAAGGATTTTGTTGGAAATAATGGCACAAATCCGCCATATTTCGAAGACCAAATAAAAAAGTTGAAATTGCCATATTTATACCACAAGGTTTTGGCGTTTTGGCATGTCGAGCTTCAAAACTTTTCTAACTTTTCTCTTTGACCGACCTGTAGCCAAATTTGGCTAAATTCCTCTTGTGGATGATCGCCAGTCCACTTACTACCTCCAAAATGGGAAAAAAAATCCCTGCCTAGGATTCCAAAATCTAACGGCCACGATTTCCCACTTTTTTTCCCCCATTCCCAATTCCCAGGTCCACTGCCACGTGGTGTTTGTGCAAAAGCAGCAAAAATAACCCCGGGTTGTCACGAATGGTTATTTTCCACGTGGAAATAACCAGTAGCCACGTACTCCTCCTGGGCCCCACTTTATTTAATTGGGTTTCGTAGCGTCACGAGTGGATTCTAGGGGGAGACTAAATCCCAGTTAAAAAGTGGAGTGGAATGTAAACCCAAACCCACTTAAATCCAAATGCGCCCACTTAACAACTTTGATTATTTTCCCTGGCGGCACTTTGGTAGCGTCGCAAGTGGAGTCTAGAGTGGTACTTTAGAGTAACTACGTGGAATGTAAACTTAACCCACCGACCCAAATGCACCCACTTAACAACTTCTATTAGTTTTCGGGTCTTTTGTTTTCCTGGTCCACTTTCGTAGGTCTCCAAGTGGATTCTACAGGGGGACTGTAGTCTTACGTGGAATAAAGCCCGTACCACCTACTCCGAATGCACCCACGTAACAACTTTTATTATTTCTCAGGTCTTGGCCCACTTTCGTTGCGTCACAAGTGGGATTCTAGTACTACGTGGAATTGTAAGCGCCCCCCCCCCCCCCCCATGGGCCAGAGTGTACCCACCTGCTGCTTCTCCAGCGTTTATTTTTGGCGAGAAATTTCACCAAAATGAGAAAAATAAAAAAGGTTATTCTTTCATTATTTTATTTATTTTTCTCTGAATTTTTCTTCCATTTTTTGGGGTGGGAACATTTTTCATCATATTTGGTCTCTGATTTTAGTTTGGTAGCATTTTTTTAACTAGTGCTTTTTCACCATGTAGGCACAGGCTTTAAAAATTCTTGCCATATAATGCTAAATCCCTCTTGGGAGGGTAGCCAATGATGCATGCTACCAATGATTTTTTTTCAACAATTTTGAACAAATATTCTTTGTCTTCTTAGTGTAAATTTGAAAAAAGATTTTTTTTTGGCAAAATTTTGTCCAATTTTTTATATCACAGTTCTAAATAAAATTTTAAATAAACAATTTATCAATTAAGTGGATTGGGAACCATCTTCAACAATAATGAGCCAAAAATGTCAGGTAAGACAATAAAACTTTTTGAAAATCTTGGTTTGTACTACCAACCTCCATGACCTCAACATCTAAATGTGATGACCTAGGCATTAAATGTTGTAATTTGTGACCACTAACAAATTTGGACTTTGAACTTCGATAATTGATTGATGGTTTGGGTGTGGCTGACCATTGATGCACATTGCACATTGCATCATTTTCAAATTAAGATTCTTTTTTGGGTTAATACTTAAGGTTCAAACATCAACACTAGACTTGGGATTTTACTGATTTTGGACCTTACAACTTTGGATATGCATCTTGATATGCAACAATATTTATGTTTTGACAATGTAGAATAATTGCAAGCATGCAATGGCTAAACCTCACACACTTGTGAAGGCAATTAATCACATCTTAAATTATTGTGTAAAGGATGTCAAAATACATCAAGTTGAATGAAATTGTAGTTATGCAAGTTTTTGGTTCTACAAAAGGTGAAAGATGTTTCAATACATTGAGTTTTATAAAAGACAAAGTCAAGAAATGGTTGACTATTCATTTGGATGTTGTCATTTAAATGTTTGCTCAAAAGTTTATATTCTTGAGAATTTTTATTATGATTGAACTATTGAGGAGTGGAAGTTTATGTCCATAGTTTATATGCAATTGATGTATAACTTTGATATTGGGAAACATTGTTTTTATTTTGTAGATGGGCAATGGGTATGTAGCATATCATTTTTTCTTAAGTTTTTTTGGTTTGTTATTTGGTGCAATTTTTTGAGGTTTTTATTTCAATTATGAAAATGATTAAACTTGCTATGTTGTAACTTGTGTCATGATGAGCTTTTAGGCCTTGGTCATAATTTTAATTTATGGTGGGTTTCGTTTATGTGGTTGTGGTCACTTTGCCTTCAATCCTATTCAATTTTATAGGGAGATTTCAAACTTCATTGTTGTAGCATAGGCCCTTGACAATGGACATCCTTACAACATGGCATGAATCTTGATTCTTAAAGGTTTGTAGAAACTACTTGATACTAACCTTTTATTCTTTTTTTTGTCATCCACTAATGTTGCATGTATATGTAGATCCGACATGTGTTATACAAGGTAGGACCAAATTGGTTAGAGTTTGATTCAGTCACACCAGGGTTTTCATAATTCAAGATAAAAAAAATTCAAGTCATCTATCTATCTTTAAAAAAAATGCAATCTAACAAATGAAAAAAATATTATTTATTCATTCTTACCCATACACTTACTAAAATCAAAGTTGTCTCATTAATGCAGCGCTTTTAAAAAAGAGGGTGGCAATCACTTCAATCTTCTTTCCTTATTTTGCAAATAACTAACCATTTTGACAAACTCTTAGTTTAATGTACCCAAATTGGTGACCAAAGGGTCCACTAGGAAGGGCCCACTAGGTAGCTAACTGGGCAACATGGGGAATATGAAAAACAAAACACTTTAAATGGCCATCTGACCAACTTTTATTATTTTCCGGTCTAGGCCTTTTTTCATCCTCCACTTTAGTGGCGTCACAAAGTGGATTCTACAGGGATTCAAGTAGGCTAATTATTACGTTCTGGACTCGTCGAGGGTTCTTCGCGACGGACGGGGAAATCCGTTGCTTCAGTCTTCTTCGTGCTGTCGCGTCTTTCTGCTCCTGCTGCTGCTCCTTCGCCTGATGCTGCTGCTGGATCAGATCAGTCTGGCAGTTGTTGTGTTCACGCAGAGCTGCGATGATCCTTGCGCACGGGTTTCTGTTTGTTCTCTATGATTTCTTCTTTTCGGAATCGATGTATTGTTTGTTGCGTTTGACTCGGTAGAAACTGTCAGTCCGTGTGGTTTTGTTGCTCCATCGTTTTGTGATTGTGCGTCTGGGGTGTTCTGGTGTGTGTGTGTGTGTGTGTGTGTGTGTGCGTTTGTTTGTGTGTGCTTTGTTTCTTGGATTCGATTATTCGTTCTTGTAGGTCTAGTCGTTAACCATGGGCGACAAGGAGGTATTGGCAAGCAATTTGAATTTGTCGAAGACGTGTGTTCGCAAAGCGCCGCCTCCTCTCAGACTCTTTCTTTCGCATCAGATGGAGTTGCTCGGATTTCTGTCGTGACCTTTAAGACATCGTAAAGTAAGCTACAGTTTTTGTTTTTCGTTTTTTCCTTTTCTTCCCCTGGTCATTTCGATTGAAGAAGAGCGCAATTGGATTGGAGAGCAGCTGCATAAAGGGCTTTTCAAGATGGAGCGGACGGCGTCAAATCTTTCTGAGGAAGAAACACCACGCCTAATTCATGGTATGTCGACATAATTTTACTCTGAAATCTCTTTCGATAGAAAATCTGCCAGGCCGTCATATTCCTGTTTGTACCGCGAGGCACACCGGGTACAAGCTCCTTCTTCTTCAATTGTGTTTTAGGGCTTGATTTAGAATTCCAGACACAGGTTATTATTCCATGCACAGCTCATGTAGTTTACACGCGGAAGGATTTCATGGTTTGGTTAAGGGAAATGCAGATTTGCATCCTGTCTTGGTGAAGAATCTCTTGTGTTATATCATTGGGTGAATGGATTTTTTCAGAGCTGTTAGCTAATCAAGTTGGATCACTTTGTCCTGTCTGTACAGAGACTTTTTTTGAAATTTAGATTGCTGATGCTGCTCTTAAAGCCCTCCTAAAGACATTGCAGTTTTTTGCTTATTTCTTGGTGACAGCAGAACTACCTTAACAGATTGAGTCAGGGCATAACATAGATCCAGAGATTCACAGACTAACATACATTGCCAGCATAACATATATTTCTTATCCTGCTCTCAAAGCCCTCCTAAAGGCATTGCAGTTTTTTGCTTGTTTCTTGGTGACAGCAGAACTGTCTTAACAGATTGAGTCAGGGCATTACATAGATAAACAGATTCCCAGAATACAATAGATCCAGAGATTTCCAGCATGACATAGATCCAGAGATTCCCAGCATTAACATATATCCAGAAATTTCCAGCATTTAACAAAGATCTAGAGATTCCCTGCATTTAACATAGAACCAGAGATTCCCAGCATAGCATAGATCCAGAGATTCCCAAACAAGTTTCCATGTGGTCAAAGATGGGTAACACAAATAGCTCAAGAGTATAGTGTTGTTCCTCCAACCATAAGGAACAATATGTTTTGAATAAAAAAATGTGTGTAAGCATAGAGTTGAGAGGTTAAGAACCAGATGTTTCCATGGTTACTTACATAATTCCAATTCTCTCCCAGTGTTGATGAGAAAACATTTGTAGTAAAATGTTGCCTGGTGCTTGTCCAGGCATGAATGATTTGGTCCCTGAGGGAGCTGAATTATCACCATCCATGGGGCTGAACATACCAAATCTGAGACCTGCCCCTAAGCCCACTCGACTGAAGCATGCCCCCCCTTCAACAAAACTTTATCATGCAAGCTCAATAGATGAAAGCCAGGAAGTGGAATCAGAGTCAGACATGAATAGGGAATCAGAATCAGAGGGAGCTCTTTCTCGATTATCAAGCTATGATACAATGGGCATCCAATGGCTTGATGCCGAGAAGTTAAGGCCAGTTGATGGCAACAGGTTGGAAGCTCCAACAGCATTGCAGCCATGGGATAGTGATATTTTAGATCTTCCGGTTGGTCAAGGTCGTCCAGCTGATCAGAAGAAGCTTTGCATACTAAGTTTGGATGGAGGTGGAATGCGTGGTCTCATAGCTGCCCGGATCCTTACTCGTCTTGAACACTTGATTCAGGTCAACTCTTGAATTGCTCTTATATCCTCTTTGCTGGCATTTACAGTTCCAAGTGCTCTATTGTAGGGGCAATACACAAGCTGTTCCATGTTGTGCTTTTTCTAAATAGGACACACTACTATAATAGTGGTACAATTGATCTGCAAGCTGCATCATAGTGCAAATAGATGAATCCATGCAGTGCAGTGGCATGAAACCTGACATTGAACTCTTTTCTGAATTGTGTTCATTTTCACAGGCAAAGGTGGGAACTGCAAAGGTGCATTTAGCTGATTATTTTGATCTCTTCTCAGGGACAAGTACAGGAGCAGTGTTATCAACAATGTTAGTCACCCCAGATGAAAAAGGTGAACCTTTATTTACGGCAGAGGGGTGCTGTGAATTTTACCAAAAACATGGGAAGTACATATTTCAATCACGGTGGTATGACCCATTCCATGGTTCCTTGCGCCAGTTATACCGTCCCAAGTACTCAGCCCGGCGTTTTGAGAATCTCCTGAAGCTTTACACAGTTAGGAATGGAGAGGCACTTACATTGCTTGACACACTTAAACCCATTGTTGTCACCTCGTTTGACATCTCAAAGGCCACCCCATTCTTCTTCATGCGACATGCTGCCATGAAAGACCCAAGCCGTAACTTCAGGTCTGATTTGTGCCTTTCAAATTACTGTTCTTGTTAGTAGGGTAGCTTGTGGTCATTTTGATAGTAGATCTACTGGGACACATTTTTTGGCATAACTCTGGTACTTAACCATCAGCTTATGCATTGAGTCACTAATCAAATAACTAGATGCAGTCCTATCTATCCAGCATTTTAGCTTTCTTTATCCATTTCTCTACCCTTGTTTTGAAACCAGTTCAAGGTAGAGGAGCTTCTCTGGAATTTTTTCTGCTTCAGCATACATGCATTTGGAGTGTGTTCGTGCATGCAGTGAAATCTGTACTTGAGGCAGCTAATTGAGAAGCTTTACACATTTGAATTTTCTTTGATGCTGATTGCTATCGTGTGAAGACTATGGGAGGTGTGTCGTGCAACTGCAGCAGCACCAACCTATTTTCCACCTGCTTATGTCACCTCAGTTGATGGTACAGTCAATGGCACTCTCATTGATGGAGGTGCAATCCAAAATAACCCGGTCAGCACTCCTGCCTGATTGCCTGACCTTGAACCCCAAACTGAAGGCTTGGAGATACAGTATTGTAAATGCAAGATTCAGTCGTCACACTCTAGTTATGCCATCAAGGATTTCATGGCTTCTCTTCCCAAGTCCATCCCTCATCCCAATGACGAGGTTCAGCTATAAGCTCATATGGGTGATTCATATGTATGTCTAAATAAAATGGTTTATCTAGGTTTATGTTTCTGTATATCCACAAGTTCAATCAAGTTATCAGTTGACTACTGGGCTAGAACACTGTCCTTGGTCAAAAGCACATGTTCCAAGTTGGTAAATGTGCATTGAACTGTGCAGGTCTGATTTTTGGAAGGTCTAGAGTTTAGGATTTGGATTTAAGAGTATGAGCACCTGGTGTTAAGTCATGTAAAATGGACCTGGATGAATTGGAGAGGGTTGTATACATTGTTCAGATGACTATAGTGATTAAGACACTAGCATTCTCTGCAGTAGGAAACTCTGACCCATCAGGGCCTCCAGCTTCAGCAAGTACATAACTTTGGAGAGGAGCATTATGTCAGCTAATTCCATGCAGAGTCTTCTCATGCTCATTTTGAGTCAGAGTAGAGCATACCAACTTTATGGGAATGTCTATTTTTTGTCTTCTGTGTCAGGTCATGCCTACTTCAGTGCTCTGAGAAAACCTGTTCTGCAACTGATACTTTTGATGTTTGCAGGCTTTGGTTGCCACCACTCATGCATTGAGCAACAATGATGAGTTTCCAGACACCACTAGTCTTCAAGACATTCTGGTATATGTTCCATTCCCTTTCTGGTGTAGATTTCTATCATAATTATAGGTACTATTCCTGGAATCAAGAATTTAATCTTGGAGATCTTAAATTGAGCTAATTACACCACCCAACCTTGTGAGCAATCACCACTTCATAACTTCTAAGCCTCTGGATTCCCCTTACTGGAATCTTCTACATTCTTTGCCTCTTCATCATTGGTAATAGTGGACTGGATGTTTAAGGCAGAGCATTCCAGTTGGATGTTTCATTGTTTATTGTTTGGAGCTTGCATTATCTGTGGCCAAGTGGCCAAGTTGTACTGTGAAATTTCCAGTTCTATGACAAAGGAGTCCTCCATTAATCACTACTCTGGATTCTTTTATTTTAAGCCTGGAAATCTGACCTGCTCAGCTGAAAGTTTTATCTTGCATTTGTTTGCAATGCATGATTGTGTACCAAAAATTCTTATTCTTTTCATTCTGATGGTGCAGATCTTATCCATAGGAGCAGGCCAAATGGACAAAACACATGAGTTAAGCAGAGCCAGAAAGTGGGGAATGACTGGTTGGGTTCGTCCCATTATGAATATCATGATGGATGGCACAGCTGGTAGGCACTCTTGCCTCAATTGATCACCGGGGAGTTTTTCATTTTGGTGTATGAGATTGCTGTAAACATGAGCTCTAAACTGTTCTAGGCAAATGTTTACTTCTGAGCTCTAAATAAAATGCAGCATCTGGTACTTGTGTCACATATTCAATGTACCCTAGCATCAAATTGTAGCCTAACACTGAATAATCTGGTCATTTATGTGTAGTTAGGATCTCTTGTGCACACATGCAGTGAATTGTCCTGATCAGTACTTTCAAAACTCTGCAGACACAGTTGACTATCAATTAGCTACTGCCTATGCTGGCCACAAGTGTGAGGAAAATTATCTCCGAATCCAGGTACAGATTCTTTCTGTTCACTCCAACTGTTGTAAGATATTGAATCTTGTTTGTATGTCACTCTACAAGGGTTGCCCATGGTGCCCTTTGTCCCTTGCTTGGGGATCTCCAAAGATCTCCAAAACTAGTCTTATGTGTCATTTCTTAGTCTCCTGTCTGTCCATGTGGATGGTTGAAACAATTCTAAGCAAGTCGTCCTCAGAGAAGGCTCTTTAGACAATAGAGACCAGTACCCTCAATGTCATTCTTTAACCAGGGGTGGTATGATTGACAACAGATGTCAGGGCTTCCAAAGAAGACATATGTCATGGACTGTACAACACAAGAAAACATCAAAGATTTGATTTGGTGCAGTGACGAATTATTGAAAAGTCCAGCAGTGATGAGGAATGCATCTGGAGAGAAAGTATCTCTACAGCAAACAAATGATGAGCGATTATCATGGTTTGCTGACCAACTCTTAATGCAGAAAAAACTACGAGAGGAAGCTCCAAAGGATCCAAGTTTCTCTAATCATTCATTACCACCCTATGCTAGAGAAGGTCTTGGCCCCACTGCTAGATTAGTCTCCCCACTATATGCCCAGTTATTTGAGCACCATAGGGACTTGGCTACTGATATAAATAAGGCCCGATCCTTACGATTCTAGATTGAACATATTAAGACATGGAACTGGTTAGAAAGCTGACATTGAACTGGTCACAGAGAAGAAACGACACCATGACCCATGTTCTTTGTGCACTCCAAAATCTTCTTCACCCTCTACACAAAGGTTAGTTTGTCTGTTTACTCTGCATACACACTTGGAGTTCTATTTATTTATTTTCTTTCCCTTCTTATTCTGTTTCATGGTTTTACTCTATCTTCCAGTAACCTTGCAACCTTGTACACCTGTAACTCTATTAACTTGTTTAAATGTAGGTATATAGGAGATTATGATTTTTTTTCGTAATTGTTAAAGATAAGAACAAGCTTGTGTAATGGAGTACTTTGCATCTCCATTCATTTTGGTTGGTAGGGTGGTTATTTTCAACTGTGTTCTTGCTTCCATGCAGTGGTAATTTTGTTCCTGCTTTGTGGCTGGGTGGTGTTTATGGTTCCACCTAAGTCATCAGGAAGATCATTGCCCTTTCTTTCTTTCTTTCTTTCTTTCTTTGTGGTGGGATTTTTAAACACAAAATGAGTTTTGTCGGATTTATTGTTATGCCAAGAAGTCAAGATGTGGTTGAGGTCTACCAGATCTTGATGCACTAGTTAATACCAACCTCTTTTTCCAAGTGGGTACTATCAGTGTAGACCTTAGGGGTCTAAACCTGAAGTAGATGTGAAAATAATAGAGGAGAAATTTGATTTTCTTAAATTTTTTCCTTAACCCAAGATGATTTTCATTTTTTTATTTTTTGCTTGCATTTACCTATCTACTTAGGGGCCTATTTATGTTATGGATACTTAAGGGAGACTTGGGATAAAGCCTACCTAAGGGGTTAGTTATGGATTTTTTTTAAAAGTTAGAGGATACCTACAGATCATTTCGGGAGATACTTAGGGCCTACCAAGGGACCTTACCTAGGGAGACACCTAGGGACTTATTTAGGTTATGGGACACCTAAATATTATTAACGGGACTATTTAGCATCTATTTAGAGTGCTACCTAGGGAGACAGCTAGGGATGTATTTAGGTTATGGGATACCTAAAGATTATTTATGGGACTATTTAGTGTCCATTTAGGATGCTACCTAGGGAGACACCTAAGACCCACTTAGGTTATGGGACATTTAAGGTGGTACATAGAGCCTACTTGTGGGATTAGTTAGGGATTTCTTAAGTTAGGGTTATTTAAGAAGCTGCTTAATGTTAATTTATAATGCAACATGAGGTTACATATGGCCTACATAGGGAGCTACTTAGAGCTGATTCATATTTTTTATGTAAACCTTATTAATAGCTCTTTAAGTGGCTTTTAGGTATCCCCTAATTTAGGTAGGTCTTTACATAACCCTTATGTAGCACCCTAAATAGTTTCTATGTAAGTTTTTAATAGTCCTTATCTTTAAAAACTCATGATTTAGGTAGACCTTTAGATGGTCTTTAGGTAGTCCTTTAGTAACCCCCTAGGTTCTTTAAGTAGGCCCCCTACATAACCCCAAGTAGGCTTTATGTAACCTCCTATATAATCCTTAAATATCCCCTAACTTAGGTAGCCCCCTAAATAATTTCTTAAGTAGGTTCCTAGGTTGGTTTTAGGTAGGTGAGTAAGTAATTAGGTAACCCATGGGTAGGTAAGGGAGTACCCTCTAAGAAGATAGAGAGTTAGGTAGGCCTTAATCTAATTATCCCCCTACTTAAATAGTTTCCCAATCTATGTGACTGTAACCTAGATGGATCATAACTTAGTTAAAAAAGAAATTAAGATTGTTACTTGTGGGAGCTCACCCTTAGTTTTGAACAGTGATCCTCGTTCTTGATGAGCTTTATGGATAGATCAAAAGCGAGGATGAAGATGAGTGAGTTTAGTGAGGATCTGAAACAAGCCCAAAATAAAGATAATTTAAAAAATAAATTTAATGTCTAAAAGTTGTACTTATGCTTAGCACATTGTTTGGATTATATTTATGATCAATTTAAGAAAGGAGAACCCCAATTGGTAGAAATGCATAATTAGTCTTCCACAACCATGGGTGGTTGCATTATCAAACCTTGCTCACTCCTTGGTGTTATCAACTATTAAGTCTATTGAATTAACAAGGCCTACCAATTGGTCTACAAGGTGAACATCTTCAACACGAATATTGGTTGGTTAAAAGGAGGAATCATATCTAATATGTGTGCTTAACATTCAATTTAACATGAAAATTGGGCAATTAAAAGGGAGAATAAAATCTCATAGGTGTTAATCAATGTTTTCAATTTTTTTTAACATCAAATATCAACATGCAAGTTGATCGATATGGAGAGAATCATGGATAGAACCATATCTTGAAGTTGTGCAACATCTAAAATTTGGTGTTATTTCTTATAGATGCATATCTACAAATGACCTAAGATGTATTTACATTTGCCTTAGATGTGCATCTCATCTACAAATAATGACAAAATGGTAGTGTTAAACATTAGTGTTTCTTCACAATGATGAATGTCAATTGAGTTGATGTAGTGGCAAGTTTTTAGGTTTGAATCAATGTCACATTTTTTCATTGGTGTAAGGTTTTTAGCTCATAATATCTCTTGTAGTTTTGCAAATGTTTTTGTGTGCATTTGTGAATTTTCCCTTGGGCAAATTGCTTGCAATTTGGCAATATTAATTTGTTGTGTGTTCGTAGCAAATCCAAGCTCCCAATTGTTGTGCATGTGTTATGTGTTCATACCAAATATGAGCTTGGAGCTTTCAAACTCTTACTATTGTTGTAATTTTGTTTTCTGCACCAAGGTGATTATGTTGTAAATCCATGTCATTGTGACTTTCTAATAAACATAGTATTGAGAGGCATTGAAAGTTCAACACTTGCACTTTTGCTTGCAATTCTATATTTTGCAATAGGTGAGCCATTTTGCCTTTTTCTTTTTGGTATTTCAAAGTTTTGTTTTGAACTAGTGAGGGGAGGTGTGCTGAGGTCCTTGTTGTGGTTAGTTTTTTTCATGCCTTGTGTGGTGGCAAAAGGTAGTTTGTTGTTGAAGGTGTGGATAACATTGACAATGACTTCCTTGATGTGACTAACACACATTGTTAATAACTTGTTAGATGTTGAGAATGTGTAACTTGAACTTGGTAATGCTGAAGCAACAGAGGCTATGCAACCAATGAAGCTTTAAAAGTTCATTGAATTACAATTTGGAAACCACACGTTAATCATGGATCTATTTGTTGGGTTTTTTTTTGTTGTTGTTAATGACCATCTACTTCTTAACCATGTAAACCATAAGATATTGCCAATGTATTATTTGAAGATTGGAACAAGCAATTGGTAATGTTCTTCCCTAGAGATATATTCTTAAAAAGGGGCTTAACAAATATAACAAAACTAATGCGGTTAGTGTTATGAGGACACATGTTGAGTGTGTGCACCCCATTTTGGTTGTTGCTAGAAAATTGTAGCTTAGTATGAAGGTGATTATGCAAGTCACACTTACGAAGCAAGGAAAAAAGGTTGTGTAATTGGTAGTGTGCTGACAAAATTTTGTGGGGCCACAAATCTTCACAAACAACATGATGAGGTGAAATAGAAGTTCTTCGAAGATTTTATACAATATCCTCAAGTGCTATAAAGTCCTTTCCACTGGGCTATGAAAGTTATTCTTACACTCATGCCCTCATGTTGGATTTTCATCTCATTCACAATTGTGGAGGAGTGCTTCCTACTATGGTCACCAAGTTGTATGATCTTGTCAAATCTTGCAAATTCAGCAGTTGTTCCTACAAGTTTTGATTATGGATGTTTAAAGGTGACATGAACAAATTTGCTTTGGTAATCAATTCTCTAAATGAAACTCAAGAACCTATGCATGCTATTGTTGGGTTTTTTGAGGTGTATGAAACAACTAGCCTTTGTATGGTGTGGGTGCATGGCGCTACAATTGCAGTCATTGTGCAACTTTGGTGTGTACTCTTGAACATATATATGTTTTAAGCTTTGCATGGTCCCATAGATCGAGCCCACTGACTGTATCCACTGGAATGATTTTCAGAGACACCTCAATAACACGTGTCAAATTTGTGAATTTAGTGGATGGACAAAAGTTTGTAAACCCATGGAGATCTCAATTGTTTCTCTTTATGAAGAAAGGTTACAACATCCACAATTGGGTAGCTTTATATCATCTAATATGTATTTGTTTGTCCACTAAACATAGTTATTGTAAGGAGGAGATGTAGTCAATTGGTAAGTTTGTGATAGATAAGTTGCTATCATACATACTGTTGATGGTCCAACAAACAAGTGAGGGGCTTGTTACTCTTTTACAGGTGAGAGGGCTTGTCACTCTTTTCGAGCTTGTTTCATCACTTACTAGGGATACCCCTTTTGTTTCTGAACCTATTTTTTGGTTTGACCTGCTTTTTTCAAATCAAGGTTTCAAAATTTTTGAAACATTGCCAAGGTCAGTATTTCCAATTTAACATCATATGCTCATTTCAGATCTAAGATTATATGCTTAAATCATAGATATGACTAGAATTGCTTCGGCAGCAAGAAAATCTATTCAAGTTTTGATTGCATATGAAATTGGCATGGTACAACTAGTTTTGGTACTTTCAATCACCACAAAAGAGTTACTCAATATTAGATCCAGGTTCCATATGCAGACTACAATTCACACTGATCTAAGTTTGCTAAAAAAACACCCATATGGATTCAGTCTGCATAAATTTGTCAGAATCTACATATTTACTCCCAACTTGCATCTCCTTCAAAATTAGTAGCCAGCTACTAGTCAAGAAATTAGTATGAGAGACTTTGGAACAATTAAATCAACAAAACACAGAAATAAATTCATGTCTTCTTGTAGCAGGGTGAATCCCTCAAACCACTTTATGCAAAGACCCAAGTTCTAGCCTTCAACTTCAGAAGGTGTTGTATGATCAAGACCTCATTGTCTGTGCAGCTACTAAACTTTTTTCATGGCTATAATGCAGATTCTAACATTGACAGACAAAACCTCCCAACTTAGAATTGTTGGGTTTTGTCAGAAGCTCATGGCACCTGCAACTTGTACAGAAAATCTACAGATAGGTTGTCAAGGATAACCATAAGAAGAAGAAGGAGCATAATAGGATGGTCGGAACTCATTATCATATGAACGGCCTCTGTATGCTGATTCATAAGCTGGAGTGTAGTTTGTATGTCCCCAGTAAGAATAGCTGTCATCATATGCTCTAGTAGGCTGCCCAGAGAGGCCAAAAGATGGCTCAGCAGGATATGTTCTGGGAGCTCCGGCACCTGAGGAGTAAGGGTTGATGTAGTTCACAATGTGTGCATTTAGAAAGACTCGCCTTACAAGACCCACAATTGTTTGTGGTGGCAAATTTGATGACACCGTCACTGCCTGCTCTGGAATGTCACAGACAACATTGTAAACCCCTGTCCAGAGACAACCACCCATACCAGATTTATCAACATTGAATCCTCTGTATAATTGACAGCTAAAGGGGGAGTCAATGTCATACAGTCAAGCTACATTAGTACCCACTCCTCAATGTCAACACAGATTTGTACTTCAGTCTAGATCAGAAATGAACCATGTACAGAAAGCTAGTAACAGAAAGCTAACAACAGTTCACACAATTCATGTGTATTGACTGTTGAACATACCAGCCCCATCACGATATTGGGTTGCCAACCTGGTCTTGGTATTTCGTACCTTTCAAAGCATTCATACCAGCCTAGTCGTGGTATTGGGTACAGGATCAATTTCTGGCTGGTATGAGGCAGGTATATTGTACGTGGTATTGAAATGGGTATAACACTGGTACAAGGTTGGTATCACCTCAGGTCCCTAACAGGCTGCTATTGCCTCAGGTTATATCAGAGCCTGGTTGGGTTCCTGCTACCAGTGTTGATACCATGTGCAGCAGGCCAATATACCATACCAAGACTGGTTCTCACCCACACATCAACAAATCTTTATATTTGGTATACAATGTACCTCCACCAAGGTCACAACTTGTGGAGATCTCAAAACTATGGTTGATTTCAGCTCCAGTGAATGCATTGTGGATTCACATCAAGCTATGATGACTCTTGCAGACCATATTCTATCTTTCATATGGTGGCAAAAACCCATGGCAGTTCTCATCTAACCCATCAATCTCAGAAAATTGGAACACTAAAGGAATATAGTTTCAAAGAAAATTTGAATGTGCAAGAGGGTCTTGAGAATCATGATCATCACCTTCAACACTCAAGGCATCTTTGATTCTTGCAACATCTTCCAAATTGATCAAAGGAACCCTTAGAACAGTGTCCTGCAGAACTCCCATTGAAACAAAACAGACATTAGTGCTTGGATTAATACCAAACTATTCAAACTCAAATTCCATCAAATTTGAGGCAACTAACAAACCGGAATGAAGCCCTTGGAGAAATCTCTTAGTGAATTTAGAGGGTACTTTATATCCATGAAAAGTCCATCCCTCCTAGAAAAGAGGAGCTCAGTATTACACCTATTCCTTAAGACTAGTGTGAGGGAACTTATGCCTCCCAATCTTAAGGAGTAGGTGTAAGCACCCTCCCTCTCCTAGACCTCCAGATATATGGATGTTTGAGTGGTAGGTAAGACCTGAGGACAAGGGCATTACCAGAATAAGGGTACTGCCCAAGGTGGCAGCCAAGATTGATACCAGCATCCTGGTTACGCCCTTGTCCAAGGGCCTTACCAAGCATAAAGCACCACTAGAAATGCAAAACAGGAAGAAACAACAGGAAGGAATCTTATGTTTCATATGAACGAACATTTTAAATCATAAGGTTCCTCCTTCAAAACGTAAGATACTTCCAGTGGGGACTCCAAGGAATTTTTCGTTTTCACAGTAGCCTGCAACTACACTAAGAAATTTCTAGCAGTGCTTTCCATTCATGATAATGTTCGCCTCATGCTTTTATACAATGGGTTTAAAACCCATGGGTGGGTGGTGGACATTCCCAATATGCAGGGCTGGAGTTGGCCTAACTTTTTCATGACCAAAAGGGGATACAAGAAAGACAGAGCCAAGATCTGGTCCCTCTCTCCCTCAATCCCACTAGGGAGCACTCATGTGGTTGCAGAAAGTGAGACCCTAGTGGTTGGTACCCAAGACTACTACTGCTACTACTACTATTTGTTACTGTCAATGAGTGAGAACATGAGCTTACAGGTAGAGCAGAGCCTTGAGAGTAAGGACCAAAGCTTGGCTGACCACTGTAAGAGCCTCCAGAGTACTGAGAATCTCCATACTGTCGGCGGCGGCTATTGATGAGCCATGCTGGCTCTGGCTTGCCATAAAAGAGCTGTCCACATGAACGTTCAAAGATCAAACCCATTCTGACGACTAGTGATACAATCACCCATAGCGCTATGTACTAGTATACCAGAGTCAAATTACATGGCAAGTCCTGCATGATCTAAGCTGCAATTTTTACTTGATTTGCTGCTGCAAGAGCGCTTAATCCCGGCACAGAGAAGACACTTGCAAAAGACACTGCAGGGAAAGATACTTCAGAACAACAGATGGGTACTGTTGGCCAACAGAGAAAAATGGAACTAGTGTTATGGAGATTCCTAGCTAGTGAACCAGCTTCAGTTTTCCCCAGTTGCCAAAGAGGAGGAGGCTTTTTCTTGAGTCCTAACACTAAAAAAGGACAACACTCATGAGCGGAAGACAATAAACAATTTTTTGTACACAGCAGATCATCTGCAACGCCCTGCCTCTGCAAATTAATCACACAACAAAAACAACAAAGGATTTTATCATGTGATTTAGACTAGAAAAAACGTGTGCATACCTCCGTCATGTACCTCGACATGACTTTTCTCCGTCCCAAATCTTATATTGCAAGTTGCCTGACTGACTGACTCTGAGATTAATAATAACCTTCCCACAGCCCAGCCAAAAAAACACAAAAAACTACTCCTTCAAACAAACTCCCGATCCATATAACAACACCACACCACCACCAAAAGCTAAAATGATAAGAGTCCTCTTCTGAGCTTGTTTGCTTGAGCTTGTTTGCTTGTTTGCTTGATAGACTTCCTACTACAGTAAACTTGGAACTCCTTTTCCTTTTGTGTAAGCTTGATCAACTCCACACCTGCAAAAAGAAAACACACACACACACACACACACAAAGACCTTCACAGTTCAAACCTCTTGTGAACTTCTTCACAACCACACCACTTCTTCACTTAAAATGATCAGCAGCTCAAGGACAAAGTAGGTACTTGTTTTCCTATTTGCTTCCTTTGAGTTGGATAACCATAATGAAGGTGAAGGAAAAAGGGCGAGGAGCAGCTCCTTTTTTGTGGAGGGGGGGAGCTGGCTATGTATAGCCAAAAGCTATATTGAAAAATTAAAAGTGCTGCTAAAATCAACTGCTTAAATTTGGAGATTTTCAATACCCAAAATTTGATCAAATTTTAAGAAAAGAAATCGCCAGATTTTTGTAGATGGTTTAAAAGTGTATTGATAGCCAAAAATATAGAAGCATGTTTTGAAATTTTTATTTCCATATATGTATCTTTTGTAACCAACTTTGGCTAAATCTTCTTATGGATCATTGTCATTTTGGCTACATCACAAAATTGACAAAATAAAATAAAAATTGGGGAGCAATGGTCTTTTTCTCTCAATTTCCTCATGTTGCTCAGATCAACCCCAAGAGGATTTAAGTCAAATCTGACTACAAGACAAATAGAAAATAGAAGAACCTAGGAATCCTATTACATCCTATGACATGGTCACGAACCATTAAAATCTATTGGCTAAATATGGCGATTTCAAAAGCTAAAAATCTGCCCAAATCCTTCAAAAAATCTTGACAATTTCATAACTACTTTCTTCCTCAAAATGGGATGAGTTCTTTGGGAATTTTCCAAAAACAAGTTCTCCTGATCATGTTGCTTGGGACCTTTTTTCTTTTTTTTTAAATTAGCAAAATGGCGAATTTTCGCCACAAAAACTTCAAAATGGAAATCACTCCTGGGAAGGAGGAGCGATGGAGGCGGCGTAATTTTAGTGCGCACTCACTCACTCAGCGTGCAGAGACGAGAAAGGCGACAAAAGGCTCCATGACTGGTCCACGGAGAACGTGCGCACACGCCACCACAACACGTACAACGGACCTACCTCACTTACATACGGAAGGAAGAAAGGAAAGGAAAGGAAGGAAGTCCCAGTAGGTCCACCTAGTGCCCTGTGCCCACCCACCTACCTCATCACTGTTTTTCTTCTTTCTTTCTCAACTTCTGAAATATCCCAATCAGGCAGAGCATCCCAAGAAAGATTTATCAATTTCTTATTGACTACATACACTTTTTTCTCACCAAATAAGTTCGTTTTCTTTCTCCAAACAATAATAACAAGGGGTGTGCCACACTGTGGCCTTGCCATTTACATTAAAAAGAATCTTAAGGTTAAACAAAACAATTCTGAAAACTCAAATATTTCACCATGCAAAAACTATAACTTTCAAAAAACCCTCTAAAAGAAACCAACATCCCTCAGATATTATAACTCTATAACTAATCTCAAGTTTCAACACAAGCCAAAATATCATCTTTCAAAAATAGACATATTCCATAAGGGCCAAAATCCCTTAAGCTACTATACTCTATAATGAATCTGAACACAATATCCTTGCCTTGGTAGGCAAGGCCAACAAAGTGTGGTGAAGACATGAGTGAAAAAGTGATAACATCTCTTCAAAAATCAGAATTTTCTCTAGGTAGGTATATTTTACTTCTTTTTGACGAATTTTTTAATTTTTTTAAAAAGCATTTGCGACAAAATCTTCCTTTCTTTTTTTTTCTTGGTTGTTGTGGTGTGAAACTTGGCTACAAAAAATAACACTGCCACCCCTCCATGAGTTTTTTTTTGGTTTTGATCTTTTTTAATGAAGGCCAAGCAATGATGAAAAACTGTCAAATTTTGGCTATAACCAAACACTATTGTAACCTAGGGTCAGTTTTCACATTGAGAAAAAAATTTAAATCATTTTTATCAAAAGATCAGTTCATTTTGTAACATTGGCATGGGTGTTTTTTTGTTCTTTTTTGCAATTCAAATTTATAATGTTGCATCATATGCAAGCATCCCAAGAGGGATTTAACATTAAATGGTCACAAGGTTTTAGAGCTTGTCCAAAAAGTGAAAAACAGGTGCCAAACATTCCCCTTCTCTAAAATCTAGGTTGAAATGTGGTGAAAATGTTTTCTTTTAATTTCTCGAAATTTGGAGATTTTTCCCATAAAGAAAGGAATATGAAACTGAATATTCCCTTTTTGCGCTTGTGAGAAATTTCACACAAAAAATATGGCTGGTTGGAATTATTATGCTTTCTGTGATCTGGAATAGTCTAACATAAGATTGTCATATGAATAGTAGTGTTTTTGTTTTTTCATTTTTGTGACATTGCTCAATCATCCGTAGATATAAGTAGCCAAATTTGGCAATATTCAAAATATGAAAGTAGAAAATCTTGAGCACCTTTTATATATTGTAAGCAATTGAGGTGATTTTTGGCCCAAAAATCAAATTGTGAACAAATATTATTTCTCCAAATTATTTTTCACAAAATGGCAAAAACTTACAACCAAAAAAAAAGTTCACTGATGAGTAGTTAAAATTGTCCATATTGAAGCTTGTCATGAGTGTGGCAACTTTCATCACCTTAGTGTCATATTTTCACAAAGATTCCCATCACTATTCAATGGAATTTTGAATGATGAAATTGGCCTATGAGTCCGGTAGAGGGCACTTGTGCCATTGGCCAAACCTCCTGTAATGTCACCAATCCCAATACTATTCCTTTTGATGTGGGCTTAATTTCAGAGCTCTTGTGGAACCTTACTAAATTAGTTCTAGTTTAATTTTCAAAGATGAAAATCACTTTGAATTTAGTAACTTTTGATTTGTTGGTGTGAAAATTGTCAAGTGACACAAGTGCACACCATCTTGTCAAGGGCTTTTTGAGAATACCAAAAGCAAGGCAAGGACCCCTACAGTTTGTAAAGGTTACAGAGTTGTCACCTCCAAATAAACAAACAAACAAACACATATCTTAATAGATATGCAAGTAAAAACTTTAAGCATCTTTCTATATTGTTGGCTAGCTACCAAAACCCAATATAAAAATTTGGACCTAATATTGAAATTTGGTGATTTACCTAAACCCTAAAACTCTAAATCCTAAAAAAATTCACATCTGCACTATGGCACAATTGATGGCAACAAGTTTTTAGAATTCAGTGCTAAAAACAGCAAGCAGTCCAAATGTGGGCATCAACTGCCCCAACATTAGAAGATGTATTCAAATATGGCCAAAAAAAAATTCAATTGTTGGTCAAAAATGGCGATTTGCTTCAAAAAATCAAGGAAATAATAAACAAAGTATTCTCATTCCATTCTATCGTCAGGATGTAAAAATGCGCCAACAGAAAAAAAACATGGTTTGGCTGGCTACCCAGAAAATCCCAATATGGAAATTTGGACCCAATGTAGAAATTTAGTAAATGGCAAAATTTTGGCAAATTTTAACCTGAAAAATATGATTTCTTGAAGAAAAAGAAACCCAAATCAGCCAGATTTCAGAAAAACATTTCAAAATTGCCAGATTTTTATGATAAGTTACAGTAGGTAGCTGAGTTAGATCAAAGAATCCTTTTTTTTTAATTCCATCTCTTTGTATGTAGCTAAATTTGGCTAAATTGTCTGATCTGTCTCTTGGGCTAGGGTTTAGGGTTGGCAAGAAAAACACTGCCACAATGGCAGTTGAGATTTATCAGGAAATCTGTGGATTTCAGAATCTAATTTGACTCTGGAGAAGAAAGAGTATTGTGTTTTGGAGAAAACCATGAAACCTGCAGTAAGTTTGTTGTTGTCATGTCAGATCTTGGTTCTCATTATTACCTTATTCTAAGGTCAGTTTCGTCATTAAATAATCCTCAAAATAGGGAAATGAAAATTTGTGCAAATATGAAGTCAACATGTTCAAAATCATCATAATTATTATCATAGGATACATTTTGAAGAATTTCATTACTCATCTCACAATATCATAGTAGATGATGGAAAAAAATACAATTTCACAAATCAAAAAACGAATTCATTTTTTGAAAAAAGCATTATTTGTTTTGTCAATGTGGAGGGAAATGACCCTAGACTACGGTACTAACTTACTCTACTTTCTTATCATGTGGGCACCTCACAGGACTTCGCATTGACAAAGTTTGGAAGGGGCTGAGTCACCCGCTTCTCTAGACAAATACATATATATCTTCAAAAAAGCAAAGAGTAAAAAAGTTGACATTTTGCAACGTGAAGAGAAGTTGGTTCTTAAAGACAAGAATTGGAAACTTTGAAATTACAAAATACCAAGTTCTATGCTCGTGAAGTTGCTAAGGAAGCTGGAGTGACAACAAAGCCCATACCGAGCTGTGATCATTAGTACTCTCTGGCTTGGGTCTCTGGCATATACGTACAGATTGACAAACTGACAGATTGTTGTAGAAAAAACTTTTGCACTCAGACCTATGGAGCAAACAAAGAGGCAAAAACAAAAATAAATAAACGTACCTCCAAGACTGCAGAAGTGAAGTGGGCCTCCTGCAATTCCTAATTTTGTGGTCCTACACATTGTAGTCAATGAAACAAAAGCCAACAACACCTTAAAGAGCCGGCCCACTTTCTAAAACGCTTTATTTCTCATACCATGGCCCAAAGTCTTTCTTTTACTTGATTTCATGACCTTTTTTTCTGTTTTTCAAGACAATGCATGGATGGCCCCACCAACTATCTATCTTCTTTTAGTTTCATATCTGTTTCTTTTGTGAGACAATGCATGGCCCCATGATCAATCTTCTTTTAATTTTCATCTCTTTTTTTTTTCTTCTTATTTGAGACGCAAGGCATCGCCCATGATCTAGTTTTAATTTTTTTTTCCGATCTAAAAGCCATCAACAACAATCCACCCACCCAACCATCGTGCACCATGCACATGTAGACCACCTTCAATTTGGCTAGAAAAAAGCAAATGATCAAGTAAGCAAATATCTTGTGCATAATATATTATACTTGGGTGACAGCAAACAAGCCCAGGTGCCCATTCTGAGTCATTGCTACTACCATCAATAACTTATGATTGATTGTGTTTCTATACACACCTATGGAAAACGGAAAAAGAATTCCAAAGCTAATGAGAAGGAAAGGAGACTTGTGCTCCACGGTAAGTAGAAAATCTTGTTAGAGTGAAAACCTTTATGGCGGTAACCTAAATAAATAGGGCAAGAAAAAGCTTTGAAAAAGCTTCGTAGCCTTTATTAAAGCAATCAGAGGGATTTCCTAGTCCATTTGGAGTGTACCTTAAGGCCTTATATACATTAATAATGCCTCCACAAAAGCTTATTATTTTGCCCCTTTCCTTGAGCTGTGAGGGTTGGATTGGACAGCCAAACCAAGCATTGAATTCCAAAAGCTTGGAGGCCCCCCAACACAATTAAAAGATGGATCAATAAGCAGGAGATTGTTCATGCATGAATGGATTATTATTACTTCCTCCGTTGTCAATCAATAAGAGATTTTCAACATTTGAACCCTTTTTTTGTGCCCATGGCTTATTGACATTTGAAATCAAAAAAAGATTTTGTCAACATTTCAAGACATGGGTTCCCTTTTCTCTCTGCCTTTGGCTTTATTGAAATGCATACATAGGATACTTGGTGGTGTCTATGGGCACCATGGATGAAAGATAAGCTGCCTAGCATAGAGCAGGTCTGGCAAAAGTTTGTTGCCAAGAAAAAAGGACACTATACATCATCAACCTTGAAATACATCAACAGTGCTATGATGCCCATAACCCTTACTTTTGACATTTGTAACAGGCATCCATTACTTGGAAGGTCTCACTTTTGCAAGCTGCAAGAGAAGGAGAGCAGAACAGGTACAAACATCAATGTTTTCAATCCTTATTTTTGTTCAACCTTTGTTGCCATTAAATTAGAAAATTCAAGAGTTTTGAAGCCCCCTAAAATGCTGTGGTTGCAATCTGTATGATTCTTCATTTGCCAAAAACAGGTCAGCTACTTGGTTTTCCCAACCAAAACTCTAGATACTGATTATCAATTCAGACAATTTCTTTTTTCTTGTCAGCTGAATTTGTGCATGACTTCATGATGTGAAAATAGAGTATTGTGCTGACACTTTTTGAGTCAGTGCAACATGCCACATACAAGTGGCTCATTGAACAAGACTACTGTAAGATGAGCTTTCAGCATCCCAAACCATATTTCAGCATGTGCCCATATGTGAAAGTGGATGTAGCAATACTGCCATCTTTTGAAAGCAGATTGCTCCTCCAAACCAATGTCAACGGAAGTAGCCATCTCCAACTTCACCTCCATGCATGTCCATACTTGCATCATTTTCACCAAATGACTGCCCATCTCTGCCTTGCTGGTGCTGGTGCTGAGTTTGATGAAAAGCAAACCCTGCAGTGGAAGATGCATCATGATATGGTGCAGCAGTTTGCTCATCCTCCCAAGCCAGCTCTGCATGCTGCTCCAAGCCCATACCAGTCCTCTTGCCCAGATGGCCACTATGATTTGGCAGTCCATACCCCGCCAGAGTTGTACTGAAGGCAGGCAAGTCCCACCTAATGGGACTAGCAAGGGCACCAGTGAAAACAGAACTTTTACTTTGATCTGCAGGCACTGCTGGTGCTTCAGCTTGCCCTGGCCCAGAAGTTGCCATGGACCCCACTGCACCTGCCACAGCTTGCTGCTGCTGTTGTATTGAAGTCTGCTGTTGGTGAGACTGAGGTCCTGGTGACATTGCTGTGTCATCTCCACTCACCCCCTCAATTTCACTCTGCAAGATCCAATATACCAATATAAACATGCAGGAATTCAGCAAGCAAAGAAACAGGCTGCAGCGTACTCCCTCACCTTCTAACAGTACACACTTGATTATTGCAGATCCAACACCAATATAAGCAAGCCATGAATTCAGCAAGAAAAGAAACAGGCTGCAGTGTATTTGCTCAGCCTCCAACAGTAAACTTGATTATTAGACAACAAATGACTCTTGCTGCTTCTGACCATGATCATAAAAAGCAGCTAGAGATGGGACTCAACACTTCCAACCAGAAGTAGCATAGGTGGCACAAGCAGCAATTGGGGACTTGATGACAAACCTGAAGATAGCCCAAAATCTGCCCTACTGATATGTTGGACCCAGCTTGCTGCTCCCTCAGCAACCAAAAGTAAAGTTTCTCCTGTTACAGAAACCATATAGCACTGGTCAGATGGCAACAAGCAGCTCTCTGCATTTTTTTGCCCTCAGCTACTACCCATATTGTGGTTAGACTATGCTGACAAGAGGGTAAAAACCAGCACAGATGTCAATGGAGCTACAGTTGCCCTTGATCAATTCAGAATTACATGCATAACAGCATTGCAGTTTCACTTTAGACAATTGCAATATGAGCACATGCAGAAATGTAAGTGTCACTGCAACCTTTGAGAAGCAGGATATTCATGGCCACATATCAAATCATATCAGTTCCCCAGGTAGCAGTTTGACCTGTGCACAGCACAGTCAGTCCACAATCCTAAACCCTAAACAATTTCCCACTGCAGGAATGATTTACTTCAACATATCAACCAGTTGCACAACAAACACATCCTCTCACACAGAGATCAACCAGAATCACAGAGTTCACATAACAGAAGATCTAACACAGCTAAAAAGAATTATTTTTCAACAGCAATGTTCAGAGACATCAGCTGATTCTGTGTACCGTAGCAACACAATTTGTTTGTTGATAGACAACTTTGCAGTCATTGTGAAACCTCCATGGAATCCAAAATTGCATCCAGAAATTCAAAAAAATATGTAAGAATATCATGACTTACTAGACCTGTTCATCATCACACACATATGCCAAACTCGAAGATCAATTGTCTAGAGACAGAGTCTTTTCTGAAACAATCTGTCTTGATACCAACCACAATCAAACTGGAAACCTAGTTTCTAAAGCCCTGGCTGAATTCTCCAATGAATAAGTTAGATTCTTTCACAGCTGTTTTTAAAGCCAGAACCCCTTCCCGACCATAAAATAACTGAGAGCCCAGAATTGCATGAATATAAAAGGCGCCTTCAACACATCCATCGAAGGAAGACAAGAAACCATCTTTCCGCTGCCAAAATTAGGGTTACACTCCAGCCACCCGCATTCTCCACAAATTTGGAAAATGAGATGGAGGTTCACATCTGCCTCTATATTCTTCCTTCCTACAAAGAACTCCAAAACCATAGAAGACTCAAGCCGCAAAGATGCGAGACACTAGTGCTAGAGCTTCCTACATGCACACATCCCCAAAGGCTTCAAAGCTGTCTATATTCCCTTGTTGCTTACCACGGCATGGCGTTCGCCTGCTTGGAAAGCATGCCTCTGCTGGTGCTGCGCCTGCGTGTAGAGATGTGAGATGGAGTTGGCGGCCGTGCAAAAGGAGGTATGGAGCGTCTTCTCCACCTCATCAAGCCCCGAATACTCAGACTTCCTCTTCTTCGCCATCTCCGTGACTAACGAAGCACCACCACCGTGATGATCCCTTTGCATGAAAACAGGCGGTGAATCGCCTGCACCCCCACCAACTCCTCACAAACTCCTTCTCCTACTCGCTCGCAGACAGATTCCTTCCTCGCCGTTGTGCAGCAGCGTTTGCTTCGTGTTTTCTTCACTGCGCTTCGCCATCTCCTCGTCCTCCGCCGCCTGCGCTCGCTGCCTATTCCCACTGCCTGCGCTGCGCTCGCTGCCTGTTCCCACTGCCTGACGGGCCAGAGTGAGCCAGCGCCCACCAGTGCAACCTGAAAGATGGATGGTAAGTGGTCATGAAACAGTTTATCTGTTGGGTTCCAGATGACTAGCTAACCATGGCACTGGTTAGCTCAGTTTCTCTTTTTATTACAGTACCTAACTACTACAAACCCACTTGCAGGTTGTTACTCAAACAGGGCTGGAGTGAACCAGCAGCCACCAATGCGCCAGGATGACACCATTCAATCCGTTTTGGGGATGAACCAAAAACACATCCTCTTCCCCTGCCCAGGGATATTTCAGCCCCCTTCTCTGCCCCAAAATTTTCCCCTCCTACCTAACTCCCCCTCCCCCCCTCTACCTACCTCCCCCTCCTACCTCTTCCACCTCATTTCCAGCTAGCTCACTCCATCTCCAGAGGTTGGGAAAGCTCTCAAGCTTGAGTAGCACAAAGCTTTAAGAAGATGTGATCTCCGGAGGTTGGGAAAGCTCTCAAGCTTGAGTAGCACAAAGCTTTAAGAAGATGTGATCTCCGGAGGTTGGGAAAGCTCTCAAGCTTGAGTAGCACAAAGCTTTAAGAAGATGTGATCTCCGGAGGTTGGGAAAGCTCTCAAGCTTGAGTAGCACAAAGCTTTAAGAAGATGTGAGACACAAGGCTTGAAGAAGGTGGAGACCTCAATGTTGAAAAAATGTTGTTGCCATCACCTTCTTTTGGTGTTGTTCAAGTGTGTTCAAGTTGTCATTGCTTTCTTGGTTGTGTTAGAAAAGAAGAAGACAACAACAATGTGCCATCATCTTTTGATGTGGTGTTGTTGGAACAAAGAAGGCAATAGCAACAAGTTATCGTCACCTTCTTCTCTATGTCTAAGAAGAAGAAAAAAGATGGCCTACCAACACGTCGTCGTCTTCTTCCATGGTGTTGTTTTAACAAAGAAGGTGATGGTAGTTTGTTGCCATTGCTTTCTTTTTTGGTGGTGTTAAGGTTTAATTTGATTGTTTTTGGATGTTTATAAGGTTCAAGGCACAACAAAAGAAAAGTTTGTTGCAAATGTAATGCAACATTGCCATCTATACATTACTCATCATGCAACAACTTCTTACAAAACTAAACACGAAACTGTAAATAATGATATGGTTTAAAATTTCCACTTTATATAACTAATTAGGTTTTTTCAACCCTTTCATTTTTTGAACTACCCAAATTTTGAATTTTGAATCTTTTAATATATTATAAAAAACCTTTTTTTCATTGTGTTTTTAGCATTTTTTGATCCACCCCTATTTGTACATATTTTATCAATATAAATTTTCCTTTAATCACACTTGTTTGATGGGTATATGGTCAATTATATATGTCTTTTTTTCATAATCTTTTTAGTATTTTAAATATAAGAATCAAAAATTAAATAAGCCCATATGAATATGTAATATTAATTTTTTTAGGGTTTACAAATATTAAAATGAACATTGTGTAATACCTACATCCTTTACGAAAGGTCATTTCAAATATGCAATATTCACATACACATATAGGTCTCGTAAATAGTTGCTAGTTTTTTTACATCCATTGTAATACTCGCATATAGGTCTTGTAAATAATTGCTAGTTTTTTTTACATCCATTACAATACCCACATATAAATCTTGTAAATAATTGTTGGGTTTTTTTACATCCATTATAATACTTGCATATAAGTTTAATAGTTGAATTTTTTTACATCCATTATACTACCTGCATGTAGGTTCATAAATAGTTAATTTTAAATGTCTTTTGTAATACTTACATATAGGTTTCCATTGTAATATTTATGGGATTCATATGACAAAATTATTTGATTTAATATCAACAAATAATGTCATAATTAAGGAATTACTTTATTTTAAATAATATAAATGATTGATTATCATATTTAAACAATCATTTTTAAATATTAATTAATTGATTATTTGGTTGAACCTTAATTATTCAGATAATTAAATTTTAAATCTAAAAATCAAATCATAATATGATATTTAATTTATTATCTTAATTAGATTTTTTATGTTGATAAATTACTCAAATCATTATTTTAGATAATTATTCATGATAATTAATTTTCATAAAATTAATTTAGATATGTAAATAAACATATTTTGGGTACCCATACCACTTACTTTGAAGTGATCTTACATGTGGATATTGCATTTAAGGTTGATTTTTCACTTAAGGTTGTCTAAATCACCTATGGATTATTTCAAATGAACTTGCATGCAAGTATTATGTATAGGTTTTGGTTTTCATTGAAAGGCCACCCAAACTACATATTGATTATTTTGAAATGACCTTACATGTGGGTATTGTATTTAAAGTTGGGTCTACACCTCGGGTTACCTAAATCACTTAAGGGTTATATCAAAATGAACTTGAATATGGGTATTGCATTTAAGTAAACACAAAGAAAAAAGTATATCTATTACCATTTTGTAAAATTTCCAAGTTAAGTTCTTTCACTTTCTTTAAAATAAAATAAAATGACATTGCATTGTTTTACATATATTTAAACCTTAAAAATTTCGCCCAACATGCACCTTAGATTTATTTTAATTATTATAGACTTGTGAAAAACATGTCAATTAATTTATATGCCTTAAATTTTAAACCTAAACCACAATTATAACATTAAATAGTAAAGTTTACATTAACCCCTAACCCATTATATCATCAATGTGACCAATTTTGCATTATGTTCATTTTTATATATGTTAAATCATACTATAAGGTGAAAAAATCATTTTGAAAATATGAATTTCATGATGTATTAGCAAGGAATCAAATATTTTTTAAATATTTTTATGTTTCATGGTTAGTGAATTATCACAATATGATAGGGATATTGCATTTAAACAAAAGTGGGTTAGGAAATATTGAACTTTAACAACTATGGAACATATGAAAACAAAGGAGATTCATAATTATGTTATAGATCTAAACAAGTAATAAAATCAAAACCAATACAATGAACAAAGTATATAGTATAAATTTTAATTTTAATATATATGAAGCACATTCTTAAACATCAAATCATAAGGCATAACCCTAAAAATCCAAATGTTATTTTTCCATAAGCCCTATTACAACCCTAACTATACAAACCTTAACAAAAAAAAACCCTAGCAATATATGCCCTAAACCTCAAAAATTATACAAATTATATAATGCAAAACAAACCAAAAAAAAACATATGAAAAATTTTAGAAACCAAAATTTTAAACTTTTAAACTACAAAGATTTACTCACCCAAAAAAACCTTAATTTAAAAAAAAATTAAATAAATTTTGTGAAAAACCAATAATATATATATGTCTTCTACCTTTGTGTGATTTTTCCAAACTATTTTTTTCTGCTCTCTTTGAAAAAGATATAGAATGAAATTGTATTATTTCACATATGTCTAAACCCTAAAATCCCCCCCCCCACCCAATTTAACCTAGTTTAGGCTAATTACTATAGATTTATGAAAACTTGTTAATTAATTTATGTGTCCCAACCTTAAATCTAAACCATAATCCAATAGTACATATTTATAATAATTACATGAAAAGATGTATTTTAATGTCCATTCCATAAATTACTTAAGTAAACAAAATTTAGTAAAATATGCATTAACTAAACCAAAATTGCTACAAATTATGATATTGTTTCCACTATAAATTGTTTGTAGTAACTACATATGGGGACCTATGTTCATCATCCATGAATTACAACAAACCTTAATAAATTGATAAGTAGGATTAGGGGACTTGGGGGTGGGAAAAGTGAATAGGTAATTAATTAAGTATTTAACAATGTAAAAAACATAGGTAGGTAGGTGAACATAATGGGAGGTAAGAAGATGAGTGCATAGGTAGGTAAGTAAGTATATAGGTTGGTAATTGGGTTAGTAGGCAAGTTAATAAGTAAAAAAAAAATTCAAGGAACAAGGTAAATAGGTTGTTAAAGTAGGTAAGCATGTAGGTAAGTAAACTAGTAGGTAGAAAGAAAGTTACATTAACAAGGTAATTAGGCAAATAAGCAAGTTGGTACATAGGAAACGAGTTACCTTATCAAGGTGATTAGGTTTATAAAATATTTATATCAATAAGGTGGTTGTGTATATAGGGTTGGTAAATAGTAATGTAATTAAGTCAATAAGGATGTTAAGTTAATAAGGTAGGTAGTTAATATAGTAGTTAGGTCAATAGGATAACTAGTTATTAAGGTAGTTATGTCAATAGGGGATAATTAATAAAGTACCAAGGTTGGTACAATACTTATGAAGGTAAGAAGGTGAGGAGGGTAGTTATGTGTGAGGTCATATCCAAAGACCAAATAGTTAAAAACAAACCTCCAAAAAAAACATACAATGGTCAGTAGTGAAAGGAAATGGATTGTGATGAACCCCACTTGATGTCGAATGAAAAAATGCAACCCATCCAATGGACATAATGGCCAACTAATGCACTGGTGGCTGGTTCATTTTGGCCCTCAAATAGAGATGTTAATACCTAAGATCAGAGAATTTATTTTTAAAATTTTGATATCAAATTTCTGGTAATTTTTTTTAAACGAAAATTTTATCTAATTTAGACTAAAAATACAAAAATGTCCCAAGTTTTCCCAATTCTTTTAATGAAAAAATTACTAGTAAGGAGGTAGTAAAGACAGGCCTTAGCTATGTATAAACAATCTACTTACCTTATAGTAACATATTTTCCTACCTATCTACCACCTATGCAGAAGATTTCTTGCTTACACAATGGGTCATCAAGGTGAAACCACATAATAACTCAAGTTGAGGTTCATCCACAACTGCGTCATAACTTGCAGGTTATTAATAGGTAGCAAAAGAGCCCTTAGCTATGTCTAAACCATCTATTTAACTACTAACAAACTAATTTCCTACCTATCTACCTACATCGAGGACCTATTTCTTACAGAATGGGTTAGCAAGGTGGAACCGGATATCAACTGAGTTGAGGTTCATCCACATCCAACTCATGAGGGGCGTCCAGTGGATGGTATACTGGTGGGTGCTGGTTCACTCTGCTTCTTTTCCCCTCACAAAATCTGTTTTGTCTCACCAAAGTTCAATTGAAACAAATGATCTCAGGGGCCAGCTTCCCTATAAGGATCTTGCAAGAGAATTTGCATGAAAAATAAAATATCACTGAGCTTTCAAACAAACAAAATTTGCAAAGAACTAAGGCCCGCTTTACACTAGGAGTCAGGGCCAAAAAAACTTGGGGCCAACTTTGAGCATTTTTGAGTTGAAAATTGGCCCCAAGTTACTAGTAAATGCTAGAACATTGACGTCAGGATATTAATAAATGCTGGAACATTGGCCCCAAGGGTTGCAAATTAGCCTCCCAAATTTGATGGTATCCTTTTTCCAGCCTTGGGCCCAATGCAAGGCCATAAAGTTCAGCATTTATTAATAACTTGGGCCAGATTGAAGTGTTTTTTTGAATTTCAGCGTTGACTCCTAATGTAAAGCCCTTGGGGCTGATTTCAAGTTTTGCACCAATAGGAATGCTGGATTTGGTTTGAACATTGGCCCTGACTCCTAGTGTAAAGCAGGCCTAACTATTATTTCGTAACCCTTCAAATATGATGGAGGTATCCCCAACTTTCAAATGAAACAATTTTTGTGATGAACTCTTTATTTTGTAGCCCTTCAAACACGGTATAACCCCCATACAAGAAGACATTAATCAGCAATGGGTCCTTATTGCATGCAGTGCAAAACTGCTTCTTTGCCCCTCCAAGATGTGTCTCCAGGTATTGAGACACATTTTGGCGCTGCACATTAGACAGGTTTGGCCCTGTCATGCACATCTTTGGCCTCTAATGGGCTTTGGTCCTGCCATTACACACTTTGGTCCCTGTAATGTGCATCCGGGGCTTATAATGGAATTTGGTGCTACCCATTATACACTTTGGGCCTTGTCATGCACATCTTGGGCCTAAAATGTACTCTGGTGCTATCCATCACACACTTTGGGCCCTGTCATTCACATCTTGGGATACTTGGCCTATCTCGGTGTCCATTATACACGCCACTATGTGCATAACAGGGCTCAAAGCATCCAATGGGCAGCACTAGAAATGTGTCTGGTTATCATCCATCTTTTGTGAGGAAAAGATGGATCTGGCCAAGAGTAGACAAGTGAAAAAAGAATCAGGGAATACTTGTGTACTACTGCCTGCAATGAGGATCCATAGCTTATTTAATGTCTTTCCCTGCAAATCTGGCGCCAAATTAGGTCCCAATATCATATTTTTTCTTTTTTGTGGTCTACTACATTTGGCAGCTTTACACTATGGCTTTCCAGGTTGGGTATGCAGGACGCTAAACAACCAGTATAAACTTTGCCAGTGGCAGAGTGTAGTCTTCTTGTGCAGCACCTGCATAGTTCTGCTTAAAGGGTTGGACCTTTTAGGTCATCCTTGCCCCACAATGAGATGAGCCACTTGTTTGCATCATTGTATGCTATTTCTTTATGACATGAAGATGTTTGCCTCATTGCATGTTGTTTTCTTCATGACATGAAGCTAGGGGAAGCATGTACCCAAGGGCATGCTGTGGGGTTAGGGCTGCCCCCGAACGGTGGTAGCCCTAGTGCCGAGGCCCAAGACACAGGGCATACCCTCAAGGACATGCCTTCCCCAGCATAAATACCTTAAAAAGAATTGACGAGGAATTGCCTTTGATGCATGGACACACCTTCCATGAAATGGAA
>Ga0209208_10000113_pt1 | contig 82652 bp, 75 predicted proteins | sample S1TSphfallax_3_FD_187694 | JGI IMG/M metagenome (GOLD analysis project Ga0209208, IMG submission 187694) | Host-associated microbial communities from peat moss isolated from Minnesota, USA - S1T2_Fd - Sphagnum fallax MG (SPAdes) (version 2) | ecosystem: Host-associated > Plants > Peat moss >... | reverse complement strand
GGATTACGCCAGAGAGGTAATGAAAGCGAAATGACGTCAGAGAAAAAGAAATAAGTAAAAGATAAGTAAAAGACGGATAGACACACACACACACACACACCATGTTGTAATTATATAATAGATAACAAACAATAGCCATTAAGAAAATAATTATTAATAGTCATTAATAGAATGACAAAAATAGTCATTAATAAAATAACAAAAAATAGGCATTAATATAATAGCCAACAATAACCATTAATATAATAGTAAAAAATAAGCATTAATAGAATAACAAAAAATAGGCATTAATATAATAACAAATAATAGGCAATAATAGAATAGCCAAAAATAGGCATTAATAGAATAGCCAACAATAGCCATTAATATAATAGCCAACAATAACCATTAATATAATAGCCAACAATAGTCATTAATAGAATAGCCAACAATAACCATTAATAGAATAGCCAACAATAACCATTAATATAATAGCCAACAATAGGCACTAATAGAATAACCAAAAATAGGCATTAATAGAATAACAAACAAAAAACATTAATAGAATAGCAAAAAATAAGCATTAATAGAATAGCCAACAATAGGCATTAATGGAATAGCCAACAATAGCCATTAATAGAATAGTCAACAATAGCCATTAATAGAATAGTCAACAATAGCCATTAATAGAATAGCCAATAATAGCCATTAACAGAATAGCCAAAAATAGGCATTAATAGAATAACATAAAATAAACATTAATAGAATAGCCAACAATATCCATTAATAGAATAGCTAAAAATAGGCATTAATAGAATAGCAAAAAATAAGCATTAATAGAATAGCCAAAAATAACCATTAATAGAATAGCCAACAATAGGCATTAATGGAATAGCCAACAATAGCCATTAATAAAATAGTCACCAATAACCATTAATAACCATTAATAAAATAATCATTAATAACCATCAATAAAATAACCATTAATAACCACCAATAAAATAGTTGTCAATAACCATTATAAAGTAACCATTAATAGCCACTAATAGAATAACTAACAATAATCATCACTAAAGTAGCCATAAATAACCTATGGTAATATAACCTTCAATAGCTAAAAGTAATCAATAATAATTTCACATAGCCATAAATAACCTAAAATGAAATAACTTTGAATACCCAAAAATAATTTATAATAGCCACAAATAACTTAAAGTGAAATAGCCTATAATAGACAAAAATAATTTATAATATTAAGAAATTGCTTAAGGTAAAATAACTTAAAATAATAAAAAAATCCTTAGGTAAAATAATTAAAAATAGCAAAAAAACCATAAATAAACATAATAATGTAGGGTGAAATAAATTAGAATAATGACAAAAAACCCTAAAATAGCCAAAAATAACTCAACATAGGTAGTATTATTATATTAGCAAAAATCTTATCCATTTATTGAAGATTTTTTTGTTTTAAAAAATGGTCATTGAAATGTTATTAAATAGTGATATTCAAAAAAAAAAGTTGTTCAAATGATTTTATACTTTCAAAAGGAAACAAATGTAATAATGTACATTATTAAAAAAAAAAAATTTAAATTTTAATCATTTCATTTGAATAAAATCTCAATAAGATATGAATTTTTAAATATTATATTTTTGTAATGTTTAAAATGAAGTATTTGATAAATGGAATGTAATGTAACACATTATTGCAATAAATGTGGTGGTTTGATGGTAGGGGTGTTTGCTTTCATTTTAAAGGTCAAGGGATTTAACGCGCTCCCCAGTTCCTTGTTGGACCCAAGTTGGGTCCAAGTTAGTCAACAATAAAAGAATTTGGAACTCGAGGCACGCTCCTAATTCTCAGCACTAAAAGGGGTAGAAGGCCGTGCTGAAGCTCTAGGATGGGACTAGGAAGAGGGACAAGCTTTAGTTACTTACCCGAACCTGCATCAAACCAACCAACAAATTTGTTAGTTCACATTCTGAAGCACCCTTGGTGCTAGGACAAGCCATGGGCAACTTTGGACTCACAAAACTCACCACGGCCCGGACTCGAAAGAAGCCACCACCTTCCCCATATAGTTTTCTTTACATCTCTCCGCAGCACCTACATTCGAATGACTTTTTGTCCCAAGACTCTCAAAGAAAAGTCCCGAAACTATCCCAGTTTGGACTCCTGGAACTTTGTGAGTTCATAACTCTTTGTTCACACCTCCGATTGGGATGAGCTAAAGCAAACTTGTAGCTCTCCTTGAGAGCTTTCCAATGATGTGTCGCACTCCACCTGCACACACTGAGGTCAGGTCGATTCCCGACTTTTAGTGGTCTTGATTCTTGACCCTTCTTTTTGCCATAACTTGTGCTGCAAATGTCTAAATGGCTCATGTGAGGTCATTTTTGACATTTACACTTCGATAGCTTTCCAATGATATAAATAACGCCTCATGGCCAAGTGTTTTGACTCCTGCAATCGAGCTCTGAAGTTTTGGGAGTCTTGGAGGACTCCCAAGTCCCCATTTCAGGAATGTGAATGTCATCCTCACATTCTTCCAAAAGTGGGGTTGTGATAAGATCAAATTTCACAAATGGTGTGTTTATAATTAACAGTGTTAAGTTGACCAAACATTTTATCATGTAATTCTTTATAATAAGTGTGTATTTAAGTCGATTACATGGTTTATGTACCTAGATTAGGTTTTAAACCTACCCTAGGTAGTGACACATGTCAATAATCCATAGGTTATAAATCATGAAATTATGAATAATATTAAATATTACATTAAATATTAGATAATTTGAACTTAAATTATTTTTATGATGCCTAATTAATTAAATAGTAAGTGAAATGGCGTGGTAAATTTTTATTTCACTTAAAAATAACCTTATTTCATTATGTATTAATAGACCAATTCACAATTTGTAGCAATTAATCCTTATTCACTAAGGGGTTGACTAGTTTCACCATGGAAAAAATGTTCAAATTCATTCAAATCTAATGAAACCTACAAAGAACTAGGTTCGGTGCAATGAAATCATACCTTAGGTGGATTTCAAAAATTCCATCTTCACTTAAACTATATTTTTCAATTTTCATTGAAAAATCTAGTTTATGAATTTGTTTTATTTGTGAGAACCTCCCAACATATGTATCAATTAATGTTGGGTGGTTTTCATAACACTATTACAAAATGTGAATGCAATTCATTTATTTTCCTTCATTGGATTAATGAATTCACTATTTTTCAACTAATCACCGTTTATTAAGACTAGTGAATTCATTCAAAATCTAGTGAAATCACTTGGCATAAGGGACACCTTTTGTTGTAATATAAATAAAAATATACCTTTGTTAATTACCAAGGTGGTCCTTAGGTTCATAAGCACAATCCCCCTGAATTAAATAATTGGTTATGTTTTATTACCACTAATAATAATTTTTTAAAAATAGATTTAAGTAATTGATAAAACATTATCAAAATTTTCATGAAAATTATCAATTTCATTGAAGTTTTAAAATAATTGAAACTAAAAATTCCTTCATTTTGGTTTTTTTCATAAATCTTAAACCACCAATTCCTTGGTTTTGAAATATATATCTAGTTATATATATATAGATATTCAAATTCTCATATGTAACCACAATTTTCAATTTTTTTGAAAAAATCAAACAACCACCTAAAACATTATTGGTTCTTTTATGAAAACCCAATAGTTCTTTGAAATTTTTGGAATAACTTGAAGTAGTGATCCTTTTAGTTTTATTTGATTTCAAATGTTTAAAACATAAGTTTTTAAAAGCTCAAATAAAATGTTATTAACAAAATAAAATATCCTTCCAATAGGATTATTGTAAAATCTAAATGGAACCCACACATTAATGCCAAATAATTTATCTATTTAAAATATGCAATGAGGTAATTTAGAATTTACTTTTCAATATTGTTAACATGTAACATATTATTATTCATATTTTCAACATGAATGAACACACATGCATATTTTTCCATCTATTTTGATTTACATCAATTGGTTGTTACATGATTTTTTAATTTTATTTGCATGTTTCACAAATTTTGATTCGTGTTTCATATCCAATTTTGCAAATTTCAAAAGGCATTAGAAGCTTTGTTGTTCACTTCAACAAAATTTCTAAAAGAAATGATGGAAGGCTTGTGATAAGGATGAAAGGATTATGTGAATTTTCTTGGGAGACTTATAACACTTTGGGAGGTGATTTAAAATTTGTTAGGTTTCATGGCCATAATGGGTAAAGAAAAGTTACTCACAACAATTTTCAAAACCATATTTAGTGAATAAAAACAAACATAACTAGAGTGTAATGCACAAATTTTGAATCAACAACTTATGCAAGAAGAATTAGTAACCAACAAGTTTGATTTCAACATCTTATTCATAAACTAAGGAAGAACTTTGTATTTATATTATTATTTTCACACAAGATTTAAAAAAAGGAATCATTAACTAAAGATGGGAAAGGGTGAAAAAAGGTCAATTAATTGTTTAGGATGTGAAACAATGAAAGAAAAAAAAAGCTTACATAAATTGGTTTCAACCACATTTTTGGCATTTCATTACTATTCTAGTGAAAAAACATGGTAACAATTAAAGTGTGTTACACTTCTTCAAAACAACCTACCTGGGAACCTAACATGTTAAGTCCTTATGAAAATTGAGTAATGCATGTATATGGGATTGGGTTATCCTAAATTTTTGTAGTCATGTATCTTTTTTATTTCAACCTTTTTTGGATGTATGACACCACTGTCTTATAGTTCTTGTCAAAAGCTTTCTAATGTCATATTACGTGCCCTTGTTGGAAATCATTTGACCCATGTTTTTTGGGTTTTTGTGGTCATGGTCAAATTATTGATTGAATCCTAACCTTTCATTTGGCCATAACTTTTAACTTTTAGCAAAATGGTAGTTCATTTTAAATATTTACATTTAAAGAGCTTTCCAATAAAATTTTATATTTGAACAATGTTTATTGCCCTACATTTTTAATATCTAAAAGGTTTGGGACACTTCAAGACTCCCAACTCCCCAAAGTAGGAGTTCATCTTGAGAGTTGAAGGAATGTTTTATTTTGCATTCATTCAATGTTTTAGGCTTATTTCTTGCATTAACTTGTTCATAACCCATTTCCTTTTTGCTTTATTTTAACTTTAGTCATGAGCCTAATGTTAGGGTTGGGATAATATCTAACAACCCTTTTTAATTTCGACCAATTAGGTGTTCTTTTCATCCCCATAGCAATAGATTTTTCATATATAATGTAAAATGCAAGTTTGATATTCTTTTTTTCCATGGTATTTGATTAGTATTTAAATTTGTTGAAATAACAACATAATTTTTTTAATACCCCAATTTGAAGTGTAAATTTCATGAGTTGAATACCAAACTCCAAAAATATTTGTTTAATTTTGGTCCACTTTAGTGAATCAAGACCACTTATGAGCCTACCATTATCTAATGAAAAGAAAGACACATGTGCATGCTTTTAGGTTGAAACTGTAACTTTAGTGAAACCCATTGTTCCACAATATTGTAAATAAAAAAACGATTTGTCCATAAGATCTTGTTATCATACTTGCACATTCAATTTAACCAATTAGGGTTATATGATATTCAAAAAAATGGTTTGGTTGCCATATTTTTTTGTCCATGCACAAAAGCCATAAGTTTTTAAACTAGATGAAGTAAGCACATTTAAACATCTCAATGATATCCATTCTAGCAAATTGTACCAATGTTCTTTAGCAAATTAATGTCATTATCCAATGTTCAATAAAACATCGTTTCAAAATACAATTCTATTATTAGAGTATTGTAGTCATTAAACAACAAATTGAAGATGGACAAGATCTACAAGTTGATTTGAACATGAACAACCAAAAGCTTTGTAATATTGGGTGGTTACATTATGCATAGAAACGGATGCAAAACATGAAGGAGATAATTGGGAAAGGTTGGCAGAAGACATGGCACTTAAATGAATCTCAAATTATTGCAATGGAAGCAAATATAATCAATTCATTATTCAAAACCACACTAAACATTAAAGACCATAATGAAGTAACAAAAAAAAAATCATCGTTCATGGAACAATGATTATAAGAAAGTGCAGTCACAACATCAACATCAAATGCAACACTGAAACATATAATTGTTGGTTGTTGTATGACATGATTAAAACAATTAGCTAGGAAACAAAAACCATTAGTGCGAAAGTTTACCTACCTATACATGAACTTTGAAATCATATTGTAAATATTAAACAATAGTTTTGTTTGGGTTTCCTTAATAGGCCTAATCACAAATGCAAAATAAAGAAGAAGATTATCCATAAATAGTGAGTCATTCGTTTTACCCATGATCTATAAATAATGCATTTTATCAACTCTATGCTAGTGTGACAACATGAAATGTTAGAGCATGAATAGAGGAATGAAACATTCATACTTGGCAATTCAAAATAGGCACTAATGTGATAAAACAAACCTTTGTTTTGCCCCTTGTTCATCATTTTCCACTATAGATGTGCTCCTTATTGTAGTTCCCCAAAATTTTCAACCTTTGTTTTGCTTATTAAACCCAAGTTGTTTCAACTCCTCTTCACCATCTTTTATTTTTGGATCAACTTTTGGTTTTGTTGACAAAACATTGAAACCCCCCCCCCCACATGGTGTGAGAGAGATAAAATTCTACACGCATAATTATGGTTTATAGTTTGTTGGTGTTTGAGTTCATGTTTTGAAAAACCTTTCACATGTTTTGTTGCTAATGGTGTTGTAGCCTCAAGTTGGATCTCCTTCCATGTTGAGTCCATGAAACAATAATGCATGCATACTAGGTATTTAAACCACATCCACATATTGAAGCAACACAAAGATGTTGGTTTGAATTAGGTACTTTCGTAATCAAACATACATAATATATTTCCATTTTATATTATCATCCAAACACAAGTGGTATTTTTAATTAGGATTTAACATTTTTATTGACTTGAAATCATATTTAGTTATCAAGGTTACACACATTAATCAAACCAAAAGCTTGAAGAAAATATGGATGGACCATTAAGGAAAATGAAAATGAATTAAACTTTTCGAAATTCAAGCTCAACAATAAATGTTGGTATGAATTGAAAAAGAACATATGCAAAGATATTACCATAGTACTTTTACCATTTTGGCCATAATTAAAATAATAATAATAATAAATTCAAAATTTCAAAAAAATTGCAAGCTGCCATGTTGAAGTTAAATTTTTTTTTTTGAAAATTTAAAAATTTATGGTTCATGTGTTGATTTGTCCATGGGCAATGAACACTTCCTAACTACAATAATCAATGCTTATTCAAAATTAGTATCTGTTTTAATCATCATAATAAGTCATCACAATTGTTTGACTCACTAGTTTAACATCATTTAAACTACCTACTTATTAATACCAACATAACTACATAAATATTATTTGCAACAATATGTTGAATTTTTTTTATTACATCTAAATATTTTTTAAAATTGTGATTGGAAGGTCAAAATTAAAAAATTAAAAAAAAATTCAATTGAACCATTTCAAAATCATAAAGGTACTACAACAGTAATACAAACCAAACCTTTTTTAATTCATGTGACATTCATAGTTGGATTTCTTGGACCATCATTAAGGATGTTTTGTTTTGTTTTCTTAATTATGATATTGGCACCAACATTAACAAGTTTGGTGTAGATAGCCCCACCAAAACATCTTTAAAAAAATAACAAACTCGTGGATGTGATCTTGCAAATTAAGGCAAGATTTATTCAATATTTGTTAAACATAATAAAAATCAATACAAAAGACAAAGGATTTTGTCATGTTTAAGTTTCTTTATTTTTTAGTAATTCAATATCTAATGTTTTAACCTAGTTTAGATGGGAATTTGCACACTAATATGTTTACATACATAATTAGATAACAAACAAATTGAAGGGCACTATAGGTTTCCTTACAATGATGTACCTATTGGTTTATCACCATTCCAAGAAATCCTTATTCAACTTTAAACAAACATGAATTTGATGCAAATTCAAAATGGTTGTATAGTCCATAACATATGTTTTTGGGTCAAATCTTAAAATGCAAATTTTTAGTACAACAACAAAATAACACTGTATGAACCTTATGTACATGAAACACCACATTTCTATGCAATATCCTAGTTGGCCTTTATGAAATAATTCACAAACACATTTCATTCCCCAAAACTAATAAAACAAAAATCAATTATTTTGTTTATTAAAGTTGGGAAAATTAAAGTGTGGTTGTTCACAAAATAAAATTTCAATGTTGTAATTGATATATCTCATTTTTATTTAAGGTGCCATGCTTTTTACTTCACATTTTTGGCACATAGGTGGATCATGATTGAACTTCAAGTGCTCAAATAACCCATAGAATAATACAAGGTCACATTAGTTAACTTCATAGAACTTTAGACAAATTAGACAAATTATTCCACATATTAACAAAATATGGGCATTGTTGTTGTGAAACTCTAATTGTTCATAAAATGATACTTCACCATAGCCATGGAGTGATGTTCGTTTAACAAAAAAAATTTGCATCAAGAAAAAAAGAGCATGCAATTCAAGAATGCAACCTATTAAGATGTAATATTAACCAAGTTTGTTGTTTATCACAAGGTGTTGAGATGTAAAACCATTCACGAGAAAGATATTGCCACACGACAAGTAAACAAAATTACAAATTTACTTACACTATTTTATTCAACTATGGATTTTGTTGATTTGATCAATACATGCATAATGTTGAAGTTGTTTTTGTCAATTGAAAGTTGGAGTTCATTGAAAGAGGCTACCAATTCATGCATTTTGTCGATATTGAATTTGATTGTTATACATGTACAAACATTGGGAGAAAATTTGTACTGTACATGGAGGGCACCTTATATCCATGAAATTTCTTTCTAAAAATTGAACAAGATATTATGTTTACATCACAAATTTAACATGCAACAAATTAATAATAAAAATTGTGCAAAGTTTGTTCATTTATAAATTTGAACATTTTACATATGAATATCATACATTGAAAACAAATATGTCAAATATGTTAACAAATGAAATATGAACCTATGATTGAGCAAATGTCATACAAATTTTACATTTTTCAATAAATGTGTGTGTCAAATGTGTTTTTAATAGATGATATAAATGTGTGAAATATATGAATTATGAATGAACTAATGGTACACAATTTCTATTTATAAGTTGTGAAATGTTAAATTTATGAGATACTCCCCAAGGGTGAGAAGGAAATTTTGCCTATTTATAAGTGTAAAAGCCCTCCCATTCATAAGCCTCATTATCTACATAGGTTTGGTTCATGATAATCTTTGTCTTGTGCTTTATGACAAGTAAAGCCCATGGGTGGGGTACATTCCCAAAATGTGAGGTCACACTTGACTTTTATTAGGTCATCCTAGACCCCTTATTTTAAGAATGCCCCCACCCGATGGCCTTACCCTACTCTTAATTGTTTGAAGGTATTGTTTGTGTGGAGAGTGGGTTGATAATAATTGAGCCTTGATTGAACAAATCATCTTGATTGCGAGAGGTCTAAGATGATTGCACTTGTTGATGTAGGGTGGATATGGCACCCATGCATTAGGAAAAAGGGTTGATGATGATGGAGCCTCAATTCTGCAAACCATTTTGATTGCAAGAGGTTTAAAGCAAACATACGCAACTCTAGGGCAGAGATTTCACCCATACACATAAGGACCAAATTGCCAATTGTGGATGAAAACACAGCACCGTGCAGGCACCTGGTGGGTCTAACTGAAGCACCGGTGGATGAAAACAGAGCACCGGTTGGGTTTAATGAATTTCCCGTTCTCGATGAAAAGTGCTTTTTTCTATGGATGTGGAATTCTCCCGCGCAGCCTCGAGTACCTACTTACTAGGTCTCTAGGGACGTATGCCGTCTTCTCTTCCTCTCCTCCCGCGCTTGTCTTTTGAGGCAGCTCCTTCCTTCCCTTTCCGGTGTGAAAATCTGGTGCTGCACGAATTTGATTTCCTCCTCTATAGTAGCATGATCGCGGAGGAGCGCTATGTCTTCCTTTGATTTCTGAAAGAAATTGGAGTTTTTTTTTCCTGGTTTTTTTGGTATTTTCTTGGGGGCTTTGGGGTTCATGTTGGGGTTTTGAGCAGCTTGTCCTGCAGAAGCCATTCTTGTCATTCTTGGTTTTTGTGGCCTGAAGGATTTAGGATCGACGAGCTATCGTTTAAGTTTCTCGCAATCGCGGAAGACGACGAAGAAGAAGCAGGAGATTCTGATGTCTGAGAAACTCGTGTGCAAAATGAACGGGGACGACGTGGAGACGGAGAACGAGCCGAAGCTGCCGGAGTTCAAGCTAGGTACACAATTCTCTGCTTGTCCGAGTTACCGGTTCTTGTTGTGGCATTCATCCATGAATCATCCATCTGCACATATCCAATTGTGCAACAATCATGTCCAATTCGGTAAGGAGACAAAATATAATGCAAGCTCCTATTGCAAGAACATGCAAAGACTTTAAAGCTGCAATGCAGTTGTCTGATATCGATGCAGATTCGTGGTTTTGATGGAGCCCTAAACCCTAAACCCTAACTCAACCCTGGAATTTGTCTACAATGGGATGCCATTCTCTGAGAATACAGAAACCCGTTCCCTGCAAGGAACTGACAATTTGGAAGAATCTCTTTGTGCTTTTATGTGTGCAGATGCGAAACAAGCACAGGGTTTCATTGCTTACTTCCGGAAGCTCCCCGAGGTGAGCTTTGCCAGTTACAGTCCTATTTCTGAATCACTTTCTGAGACCATCACCTTCTTGATGAGCAATTTACTCAAGATTTCTGTTTGGACTGAAAGCATGTGTCTTGTAGCAGTAACAGCAGGCACATGTGTTTTCTTGAGAGATTCTTTGCTAATTAAGGGCTCTCTGGAGATGTGCAGAATGAGCAGGTTATAAGATTCTTTGATCGCAAGGTAATATCTGCAGGGCATCATCTGAATTGTTCCACACCCTACTCTTTTCAACCTGTAACTGGAGAATAATGCAGTACAACACTTCCTGTTGATTGTCTTCCTCCTTTTGCTTATGTGTCTTGTATGGGATGGTGGGGCAAGTCATTTTGTTTGAATTATAAAATAGTATTTCCATGTCAAGGTTGATTTAAGCTAAGCCCTCATTGTGGTAGTGCCCAATCCACACTTATGTGGCAACAGGATTACTATACAGCGCATGGAGACAATGCCACATTCATTGCACAAACATATTACAAGACCCTGGCAGGAATGCGCCAGCTAGGAAGTGGGGCTGACAGCCTTTCAGGGGTGAGCATCAGTAGAAGTATGTTTGAAAACATAGTGCGGAACTTGCTCTTGGAACGAACAGATTGCACCATTGAGCTCTATGAGGGTGCTGGCTCCAAATGGCAGCTGGTGAAGACTGGAACTCCTGGCAAGCTTGAGAATTTTGAAGATGTTTTATATGCAAATAATGAAATGCAGGTACTAGGCAGAAACTCCTTCAGCTCTTGGTGGTCTCAGTATGGAGGGAGGTAGTTCAACCTGATGTTGGAATTTCCCAACTCGTCAACTAATTTGATGTTAGCAAACAGATGAAGGTTCTAAAGGACAATCCGCACGGTCTGATCGGCTTTTCTGGGTTAACTCTTACTTATTAATGCAGTGAAAGTGGCCTGCACAATTGTGTTATTGTGTTATTAGATTAGACAATGGGTGCTTAGACTGTCAGCCATAAGTTGTGTGTTTGATAATCCTTGGTGTGTTGTGTGGATCAAATTCTGTACTTATTGCATGTATGAAAGTCCTCTAATAATACACACAGGCAGATAATAGAGAGAAAGTGAATTGATGGCTTAATAGGTATGTGATAGTACCTTTGGTGTTGAATGTGAGTGATTCCTCTATGACATGTTTGGATTGGGGTCTGTAATGCAGGATACACCGGTGGTAATGGCTGTGCAAGCAACAATCCGTGAGAGTGAAAGATCTGTCGCTATTGCATTTGCAGATCTGACAAAAAGGCAGTTGGGAATGACAGAGTTTCTTGATGATGATCAATACACATGCCTAGAGTCAGCCATGGTAGCTTTGGGTTGTAGGGAGTGTGTTATACCACAGGAAAATGTGAAATCTCCAGATGCACGCAAACTACGTGATGTGATGGCCCGTTGTAATGTGCTGGTGACAGAGAAGAAGAAGACCAACTTCAGGTTTGTGTCTTCCTTGTGCAAATGCAAAAGCATGGACATGATGTACTTTCAAGTCTGGACCAAGTCACCAGGTGCTCTGATTGAATTTGAGCTAGCAGATGAGAACCTGAAGGACATGTTCTTATTATTTCAGGTCTCGAGATGTGGAGGAAGATCTGGGTCGCCTTGTGAAGGGTCCAATGAAGCACCACAAAGATTTAGTGGCCAGTTCAGAGGGGGCAGCTGCTGCTCTAGCTGCCCTGCTTGCTTACACTGATCTTCTTGCTGATGATGCAAACTATGGGAGATACACTCTCCAGCCCTATAGCCTAGACCTTTACATGCGACTTGATGCTACAGCTCTGAGGGCTCTGAATGTCACTGAAAGCAAGACAGATGCAAACAAGAACTTCAGTCTTTTTGGATTAATGAACCGTACTTGCACACAAGGTATGGGAAAGCGCTTGCTGAACAGATGGCTGAAACAGCCACTACTAGATGTTCATGAAATTGTAGGGAGACTGGATGTTGTCCAGGCTTTTGTTGAAAGTTTGGAGCTGAGGACAGATTTGCGGTCCCACTTACGTCGGATGCCTGACATTGAACGCTTGGTGAGCAAGTTGGAGAGGCGTCGGGCTGGTTTGCCAGATATTGTGAGGCTGTATCAGGTGAGTATTATCATCACAAGCCTGTATGATATTGCATGGACGTGTCGAGAATCTTTAGGGCCAATTTACTTACTTTCTGTCTGTATGTTGTCAACAGGCAAGTGTGCGCCTGCCTATCATCCTCAACTCTCTTTCTCGTTATGAGGGTAATTTTACTGAGATCTTGAACAAGAAATACAGCAACGACCTGCAAGAATGGACCCAGCCAGATCATCTAGGAAAGTTTGATGGCCTAGTTGAAGCAGCTGTAGACCTGGAACAACTCCAGAATGGGGAGTACATAATTTCTGCTGGCTATGACAGTAGCTTGCAGGACATAAAAAAAGAGCGTGATTCTGTGGAGCAGCAGATTCAGAGAACTCACCAACAGGCAGCTGATGATTTGGGTCTGCCTACAGAGAAGTCACTGAAGTTAGATAAGAGCAGCCAGTGGGGTCATGTGTTCCGGATTACTAAAAAGGAGGAGCCCAAGGTGAGGAAGAAATTGACATCACAGTACATCACATTGGAGACCAGGAAAGATGGCATCAAGTTTACCAATGCCAAATTACGAAGGCTTAGTGACCTTTATACAAAACTAACTGAGGAGTATTCTACCACACAGCGGGAGCTTGTTTCCAAGGTGGTGGATGTGGCAGCAACATTTGTTGAGGTATTTGAGTTGATCTTTGGTCACTGAAAAATGGTTTGTGGTGCTTTCGTTGTGGGGCTTTGCTGCTATCCCATGCAGTGTGTTGTTTTAGCTCACCCTTGTTCAAGCTCTTCATCTGCTTGAGTGAAGATTGTCCTGGGGGGCTCTCATTTTGAGTTTTGCACAGATGGTTTGATTTGCTGATAGAAAGATGCATTATAAGGAGAGTCAGGTTGTTTTTTGCAAATGTTCTGGAAGTATATACAGTGTTTGGATCATCTGCTACTGTTCTTAACAAGATGTTTCTATTCATGCCCACCTCCAGGTCTTCACTGGAGTTGCGACACTTCTGGCAGACATGGACGTGTTGCTAAGTTTTGCAGACCTCTCTGTCACCAGTCCAACACCATATGTTAGGCCTTCAATCACCTCAAGTGTAAGTTTACAACCTCTTTGAAGGTCTGTTCCAGGCTGTGCCATCATGTGCCAAGGACTTCAAACTTGGGCTAAGAATATTCTTGCTCACAGTTAAGGTACCTTCTAGCATTGTGACTAAGTTTTTCGGCTTCCAAGGGTTTTCAACAACACTCATTTGATGCTCATGGTGCTATGCTCTGTGCCAGGATGTCATGTTGCATTATTGTATGACAAGATCAGTTGTAGTGTTAGTGCTGACCCTTGGCTCAGGTATGAGATAGCAAAATCCAGATTTGAGGCATTGCCTTGTGCTGCAGGAAGAAGGAGACCTTATTCTGGAAGGTAGCCGGCACCCGTGTGTTGAAGCACAGGAGGATGTCAGCTTTATTCCAAATGATTGTTGCCTGGTATGTCATGTATATTCATTGTTATTATGGGTAGACAGATAATTCATCTGGGTAAACTCCCTCAGAAGCAATAACCTGGACTGCTGTAATGTCAGGTGCGAGGAAAGAGCTGGTTTCAGATCATAACAGGTCCCAACATGGGTGGAAAGTCCACCTTCATCAGACAGGTCTGTCTTCTTGCTGTTATATTGAATTTCAATGTGCACTTGAAGTAGCTTAGAAAACTTTAGGTGGGCCGGAGATGGCATATCTTGTATCTAACATAACCTATCAGAACTGCTTTGGGAAGGAATCAGGTTTCCCTTCTTCTAAGCACTCTATAAGGTGGTTGTAGTCAATGTAGGATGTATTGAATTGCTGCTTTAACTGCTTGAAAGGACACTATTTCAGTAATAAAGGCAAGCACAATCATCAGCCCCTTCCCAACTCATCCTGTATTTTCTGGAGTTAAAACTCACTATGAGTTGTTCTCAATGGAACAGGTGGGTGTAAATGTGTTGATGGCGCAAGTAGGCTGCTTTGTGCCATGTGATCGTGCAGAGATAAGTGTGAGAGATTGTATATTTGCTCGAGTTGGAGCTGGAGACTGCCAGGTGCTTGCCACATCTACGATTGAGGTTTCCTTGCAAGAGTAATTCAGGCAAAATTTATGGCAAAATTTATAATTCACAAACCTTCTCTGTCCATCATGAGTTGGGAAGCTTATTTCTGTCTGCCATATGTGATTTATGCTGACTAGATTTGCACCCATGTTCAGTTGCGGGGAGTTTCAACATTCATGGCTGAGATGCTGGAGACAGCTGCAATTCTGAAGGCTGCTACAGATCGCTCCTTGATTATCATTGATGAATTGGGGCGGGGCACTTCAACCTATGATGGATTTGGTAAGAGCAGAGGTGTTTGTGGAATTGAGAGAATGAATAGAGAAATGTTTCCGTAGTCCTTTGTCTTACATAACCCCCAATGGGTATGTGGAATAGTCTCTAATGTACACTGGGGGCTGAACACAGGATTGGCATGGGCCATTTGTGAGTACTTAGTGGAGGTCACAAGGGCACCCACCCTGTTTGCCACCCACTTCCATGAGCTCACAGTTTTGGAGCACTCAACTGGCCCACCAGTGCATGGCCCCCCATGCGGACCTCCTGTAGGCATCAAGAACTTTCATGTTAGTGCGCACATTGATAAAATCTCTCGAAAACTGACCATGCTCTACAAGGTGAGTTCCTTTTTCTCTTCAAGTCTCATTGTTTGTGCTAGATACCCCCCTGCATCCCAGCAATCAAGTCTTATTCAAAGTGTCATTGAGACATTACTTGCAGAAATTTGTAGGAATCCAACACTGGTTCACATCTTGGAGATCCAATGAACAAAGAACAATACTACAGAATAATTTTGATGAGTGTAATACCATCAGGGTCTAGCTGCAAACCCCCTTGAATGCAGTGTGCGAGAAAACTCTCACTTTACCTGTGCGCGATTTGCCATTACTCCTATGAGCTATAGAGTTGATGATTAATCGGTTTGTACTGGAATTGACAGGTTGAAGAAGGTCCATGTGATCAAAGCTTTGGAATTCACATTGCTGAGTTAGCACGCTTTCCTGAAGATGTAGTAGCACTAGCAAGAAAGAAGGCTGAGGAATTAGAGGATTTCTCTTCTACAAATCTTGAAGCTGCAGAAGTGGTAACCATTGACCCTGACCAATGTTTCGCAACATTTTGGTTTTTGTTTTGCAACCCTTCTGAAAGTGCCTTGCAGGTAGGCAAAGTAGCGATAAGTTCGTTTGAAAGTCTTGGTTCCAATTAGATGGCCCTGATAGTAAGTATGAGGGACACTGCATGATGAGGTCAGTTCAAAGCAAGGCCATTACACACTTTCTTGCTGGTGACAGGTTGGAGCGAAGCGGAAAAGAGTCGGTGTTGCAGATGATAAATTGCATGGTGCTCAACGTGTACGGCAGTTCTTGCAAGACTTTGTAGCACTACCATTGAATACCTTGGATGGCAAGGAGGCTATGGGACAATTCCAAGACCTGATGAGTGGCTTGCACAAAGATGCTGCCAGCAAACCTTGGCTACAGGAATACTTGCGCCAGTTCTCCGGCATTGTTCCAATTTCCAACTAAATTGTGGTCAGCAGATCTCAAGTCATTGGGGGGGGGGGGGGGGGGAGAATGAGCTTGTATCTGTCCAAAAGAGAAAAGTGTAATATACCCATCCTACTTACTAGACCAGTCCATTTCAAGAGAACTTAGCGGTTTAAGAAATGAAGAATGGGAAGACACCCCTCAAGGTCTGGACAATTTTCCAGCAGCCATGAAATCAATGCATGCCATAGCCAGGTGCAACTTCCCCGGCTGTAATTTTGTATTGCACAAGGGACATAAAAATTTCCATGGCTGTAAAGAATGCTGCCATGGAAGTTTGAGTCCCTATTTTGCAATTGAGTTTTGTTGGGTTTTTAGTTAGCATTCAACACACTACACGAATAGATTCTAGTGCTGCGTGGTATAATTGAAGAAGATTTGTATTCCGTAAGGTTTTGATCATTTTGTTGCACTCTTGGACTCAGGAATCTAAATTTCTTCTAAAATCATGTCTTTTGGTCTGGTCTCTTGCTTCCTCACATTCCTTCCAAAATGATCAAAACTCTAAGCTTCCTTGGGTAATTAATGTAAACATCCAATTTGCCACTAATTTGTTAGTGTCCTGGAGTCCTTTGAATTTGTATGCTATAAATATTGTATGCTGAAAGACCAAAAATGTTTTTATTTTTGATTTTGAGATTAAATGTTTTGTGTCTACTTAGTGTATAACTAAAGTGAAAAGTAATTGTCTTTCGATTTGAATATGAAACATTTTGTCTAATTAGTGTGTAAATAATGCGAAAAATATATTATCTTTGCTAGGGGTGCTTTGTGCAAATCTGTGGATGACCATTAAGGTTCCTTTGCTTACAGCAAATGTGTGCCCTAAGTTTGACCTTGTTTTGTGAGTGGAAAAAATAAGATCCATCTCCCAATTCCACATAATGGAGGAGAGGAAAAAGGGGGGAAAAAAAAAGAAATTGAACAAATTGCACAAATAATAATTCTTATAACTCTTTAAGATTGACGGGGTCATAATCAAAGTCCATAACAGAAGAATTTGATGCCGACGGGGGAGTAGCTCAAATGGTAGAGCGCCCGTTTCGCATACGGGAGGTAACGGGATCGATGCCCGTCTTCTCCAAACTCCATAACGTTATTTCTTCCCTAGTTTTGCTCTTTGTCGGCTTCGTTCCTCAGTGCACTCTTTTCTGCTGTTGTTGCTTTGTTGAATGAAAGCGAGTGTTAAGACGCTCCTCCTTCTCATACCTCCTCTTCTCCCTCTTTTTTTTCCAATTGTAGGGTTATGGATTTGTTTCTCCTTTTGGAATTTCAGATTTCTAAAACCACAAGGTTGCCAATCTCTTGCGTGGTGGGTGGTGCGATGCAGAGTCGCAGACATGATTGCTCTGGTTTAGGGTTTTCTACTTACCCAGTAACCGTCTACAGTCTGTAGCTATCTACCTACCTACTAACCAACCATCTACGTACTATCTAGCCACCTACTAACTGTCTACAGACCATACCTACCTACCTGGCAATTACATACATATATATATTTAAATTCATTACCTTACTTTTCCATCTAGGAGAGCTTTTCCTTTAATGAAATTCTACCTAGGATTGCAAAAAAGACCAAAGAGAAGTATGTCTTCAACCTCTTAGTCTTGTAGGTCTTGTACAATGTCCGTTGATCTATGGATGTCTAGAGTAGGAACAGACATATTTGTCCTCATTGCGCATTTTTAGAATGAGTTATGGGAACCTTGTCATGTAATCATTGGTTTTTTTGAAACAACATAAACTTCTAGGAGTGCAATGGTTTTACAAATAAATGAAGTACTAGTTAGACATGGGCTCGATGCTCGTGTTATTGCATACGTCAAAGATGAAGGAGTAATTTCTCAACCATGACCCAAGTTTTGGCTTCCATTGTTTCATGTGAAAGGTTGGGGGTTTGGCACATACATTTGTGGATTCATTTTGGGGGCGTGCTATGTCTAAAGGTTGTCAATATGCCATTGATGATTCTAAAGTTTGTGCTAGTTTAACTAGTGTTTCCATCAAGGAAGCAAAATCTATTTTGCAAAAAACTATTACTTGGACCAAAAAAAGTGGGAAGCGTTGGTAGAAATGGCACAAAGCATGTTTGCATAGTGATGTGTTCCAAGAAAGCTCAAGACTCTAATCAAAACTAGGTTTGCTTTCAAAGTCATTTTGTTTTAAAAGAATTTGGAATTCAAGCACAATATTGCTTTATGTTATGGACAACAACAATCCCTAACACTTCAAGGTCATGTGCCAAGTCCACAAGTTTGGAATATAGCTCGAGTTGTTGTAGATACTTTGGCTCATGTGGTTCAACAATGTGTGTTGAACCAAAACCAAGGTTATTGGCTACTTTCTAATGCACTTACTTCAATAATCTCCCTAGTTTGCAAAATTCAACTAGATTGTTGCACATTTGAATATAGGGAAACTCAATATTTTGATTGTGAATTGGAAACCTTACAACAATGCATGCAAAAATAGGTGATATTAATTCTAAAACCCCTTTTTTCATTCATGCTTTCTTTTCAACCTTGCAAAGTTTGTAACATCTTGGCATTGATGTTAGATCCCCAATACAAGGGGTTGGGAATGATTATTCAATATGTTGGCAAGCAAAGAGCTTTCCAAATTACAAATGAATATGATAGAGAGGTATTGTTCCCACTCCTCTTTTGTGCATACAAGATCCTAAACCCTACTAATGCAAATGGAAGAAGCTCGTGTAGTTATACATCCCATAGTTTTCAATCTACAAGTTTGTATGATGTCATAGAAAGCGACATGATGATATGGCACTATTAGTGGTGAAAGAACAACTAACCCATTTTAGGATCAAGAAAGTCAATGAGGAGGAATGCAAAGATCCATTGGCATGGTGGAGAACACATGAAGTACATTTTTCCTATGTTGGGTTTATAGCTCGACAAATCATGGGAATTGTGGGATTTCAAATTGAAGCTAAAAGAGTTTTTAGTATTGCAAGTATTTGCACAAACCTATGACACTTCTACTTGGGCATGGATAATTTTCAAATGCTTATAAACATCTATAAGAATTGACCTAATGATGCCAATGTTGGTGGCTCTCCACAATCCACGGAAAAATTCATGGAAATGGAAAAAACCCTAATGGATGAAAATGAAGATGTAATTGCATCATTCAAGCTTTTGGATATGGATGAAAGCAATTATACTAGTGTATAAGTAAGTTTTGTTTCTTTCGTCTTTCTAGTCTTTTTTCTTTGCAAGTTTGATGTTTGTGTTCATCAAAATTGAAATAATCAACTTTTTGTTTTTGTTGTCATAGGTCTTTGGAGTGATGTGTGGAGCAAGGTTATTGCTTATTGATTTAAGGCTAACCAAACCCCAAACCCTAGGATTGGATGTGATGAAACCAAAAATAATGTTAGGTTTCAAGTTTTTTTATTTCTTCCTTGATATGCCACTTTGCATGAGTTTTCTTGGCATCTTGAATTTGGCAAAGTTAGGGTAGGATTTGGGGATGTTTTGGGGTCAATTTTTTGGGTTTTGGAGCAAGATTTTTGAGGGCACAAATAGGGCCAATTATGGGTGTTTAGGGTAAATTTTTAGGGTTGAATAAGTGCAGATTTGGGTGCTATTTTTGGAGCAAGAGAGTGTCGATTGGGGGTTTTTGATGTGGTGGTTTTGAGGGGGTAGATTTAGGGTTGGTTTGGGGTAGATTTGGGAGCTCACGTGGGAATGTTTACAGGTTGCATTCAAGAGTGCCAAGATGTCCCATTTGAAAATTTTCATTGAAAGAACTTGAAACCAATTGGCATAGAAAATGGTTATGATCCATTAAAAATGGATTTTAAAGTAGGTTAAGTTAGTAAAAGTATGTTAAATTGGGCTCATTTGGCCTTCTTGAAGCTTTGTAATAATCAAACTTGTTTTTGGAATAGAAAATTCCTTATTTCCATTCTTTCCAATGATGTTTTTCATTTTGAAACCTAACCATGGGTTAAATAGAACCTACCTTAACCTACCCAAAAATCGAAAATTGATTTGTTTTGAAATAAGCCCTATAACTGAATCTAGAATTAACCTTCACATTGAAAAACAAGAATTGAAATTGGGTCCAATTTTCAAAAAAGTAAATAATTCACTTAGAATAAAAACCAACCCTGTAATTTGTTTGTAACTATAATTGGAGGTTCCTTCTAGAACCCAAGAACCACACAACATTGATTTATACCTTCACAATATGTTAACCTTGTAAAAATGTATTTATAAACACACTATAGATTCAAAAAATGTACAAGGGAAAAATAAAAATGAAAAGGATTAATTTACAAGATGTGAATATAACACAAACTAGATGTCAAAATCTTTCTATTTCAACAACTAACCATCTATAAGAGGTCAACCATGGTGATGGGGGGTGCATTTTGAAGGGGTGGAAGTTAAGAAGTAGCTAGGCTTACCATTACCACCTAATTTAAGATGGAGAATGCTTGCAAGTTTTACAATGTAATTGAAAATTTTTGACAAAAAAATGTAACTAAAATAGAAAAAGGAAGGCCCTTTGGCCCTTTGAAGTTCCAAATGACATTGGCACAATCGTCTAAAAACACATTAGCTTGTTTGTCTAGACATCCAAACACCTCAATTGCTAAAAAAAAGAATTGATTAATGGGGTGTTGGTCATGATGGTTCTTTTCTTTTGTTTGAACTACTTTAGAGGCAACAAATCCTTGGGTTGCATAGGATTGAGGAAGTAAATCCATTTGTGTTGGGTTAGCAATGACAACATCAATTAAGGTGCGAATCTTAACAATCCTTTTCTTCTAATCACAAATTTTGTATTTCAATGGTCATAGGCTTTCAATCTTTAGTGTAAATGGGGCCTAAGGTGTCATTTACAATTTTCCTTCAAGATTTTAATTTATGATACATGTCACCTCTAGACCATGTTCACACAGTTCAAGCCCATCCCATCAACCTAGGTTGACAATGATGAACAACATAGTTGTTAAGGGAATAATTACTTGTAGTAATAGTTAATTAATGTATTTATATTTACTTAGTTACTATTTTAGAAATTACTAGTTAGATTACATAGTTTTTATCACCATTTGGATTTGAATAGAACATAAAATTATTTTATATCTTTGGAGAAGAGGAAGAAATGGTATCATTGTAAAACATTGAGTTTGAATGGAGCATGAGAGAAGAGCACTTTGATCTCTAGAAAGCTTTACTTTCATAGCCATAATTAGTGTTTTTTTATGTTTGTTATCATACTTTCATTGCTAGATTTTAATTTCGAATTAGATATGAGTAGATTTGAATGAAATTTTTTTTTTATTATTAGTTTTATGACATATTCAGTCTAGATATAGATCAAAATATAGGATTAAAAATTATGTGTTTACCATTTGGCAACCATCCCAAGGCCTGAATTTAGAATGATTTCAAAATGTTGTTTATGTTTTGTTGCTGAAATTTTTGTTTTTATAAATAAATAGTGAACTTCAGTTTCATTTTTTTCAAATTTTGATCATAAGTTTTTTGGTCAAGAAGCAAATCTAAGCAAAGTAACTAACTATGAGGATTTTGTTTTAATGTAGAAGTTTGTTCAAATTTGAATTAGAATGTGGAAAGATGGAAAATAGAATTGTAACAAAAAGTCTTAGGAGACAATTTTACATCAAGTTTTATTACATGAATAAGAGGAGAATGGTGTTTCCATCAACAATAATTTGAATATAAATTAGGAGCTTCAGCAATTTGTAACACTTAGAAGAGTTACTCAATCTGAACAAAGACATCTGTGGATAAAAGAAAGACTTGCATGCCACAAAAAACTCAAGTAGAATTGATTATTCCTCGTGAAATGCAAACTAGTGAAACACAAAGGTGCATTAGCAATCTACTATGAAATTATAAGAAAGAAGAACATTAGATTGAAATTGCAAACTCACAAGATGAGTTTAGATGAAGGAATCAGAAATATGAGCCTCGACAGGAAATTGTGGTGAAATCACCAAGTTTGATGCAACAACAAAATTTTGATGTTCTAATGTATGAAAAAGAACAAAAATTCAACAGGTTAGAAAGGCAACAAATAGTACTAAGGTACAATCTACTTCACCTCCTTATTATCAACAGGATCACGAGAATGCAAAGTTTGAACAAAAAGCTAAAATTTTGAACCTTCGATTTGCCATGTGGTTAAGCAAAAAGTCATAACTCAGGGCATCAAAATGTCCATAGGAGTTGAGCCAATATTTGTAACTAGACAAGAAACTTTAGTAGTATAATGTGTACATGTGGTTGTGCATGGATGAGGCTGATTGTAATAAAAACATGACAAGGACAATGTAAATTTACAATACAAGAATTCATTGTGAGATTGTGGGATAACTGCATGTGGAGACGCCTTATTATGTACAAACAGGACAATCCTAGTATTAAGGAAGGTAGTTTGTTTGTTTTGTCACATTGAGATCTCTCAAACCAAATGTTGCAACCCTTGTACACTCTTAGTCTTGTTGGAGAGCCTTCAATGAGGAGAGGTGCATTGAGATGGGTTCCTAATGTTTAGACCTATGGTGTAGGAGTTATTGAATATCAAACAATTTTATCACTTAAAATTCAATAAGAACAAAACAATTTTTTTTAGGGCAATTGAGGCATGTTCTTGGTATTGTTGGAAAGCCCTCAATGAGTCGGGTTTTATGGAGACAGATTTTTAAATTTGAAACATGAGATGCAAAAGATATTGAATTTTGAATTATTATCATTGAAAATTCAATAAATCTCCAAAACTTTAATGAAAATTGAGTGTAAAAAAAGGCTTATAATATTACAATGTGTTCAACAACATAAGCCACGCTAGTTATGATGTTAGCTTCCAATAATTAAATGCTAGAATCACCTTATCCCATACAAACACATCTATGATGTAAACTTTCAATAATGTGAAAATTCACCATGAAAAGTAGGAAAGTGGTGCATATGGCTTATCTTGTAGAAGCATTATAATTACAATGTAAGTTTTCAATGTGAGAGAATTTATCTATTAGGGAAGTTTGTTTGCTTGTTTTGTTTGTTTGTCACATGGAAGTCTCTCAAACTGTGACACCCCTCATGATGACAGGACAAAGACCTTGATAAATAGGCATCTATTGAGGCCGTTTCCTAATGTTTAGACTTATGATGCAACAATTATTGAGTACTGAACAATCACTTCATTAAAAATCTAATAAAATCAAAACTAAAAAAAATTTAGGGGAACTGGGGTGCACTCTTGATAGAATTGAAAAGACCCTTGATGAATAGGGCTGCATTGAGGTGGTTTCTTAATGTTTAGACTTGTGATGTAAGAGTTATTGAATATTGAATAATTCTGTCATTAAACATTCTAATGATGATGATGATAGTCAAAACTAGTATAAGTGACTAAAGTATAAGGTTCAATATGGTCATCAATTATTGATTGATTATGAAAACATTATGTGTGAAATTTCAAGTCTAACTACTTCATTCCTTTCCAATCCACCTACATGGATATGAAAAGGCAATTAACATGTATCTTTTCCTAATTGATTTTTCCTAATTTGATTGAATTGAATTGAATTTTAACTTAATTGAGTATGCATCATCAGAACTGATAGTGTCCTCTAGCTATTATCACATTATTTGGGACGTGGATCTGTTTGGGGGAGGCGGGATGGCGAGGGCAATTAGGGTTAGGGTGGAGAGAGAACCCTAATTGCCAAGAGAGCTTCTCCTCTCTCCCTCGCTCTCGGTCCAATCGTCCCATCGTCCACGACCTTCGGAGAGCGCTTACCGAGGATTTGTGCGATCAGCTTCCGACCTAGACCGTGCTCACCATGTTTTTAACAAGGTCTTTGGAAACTCTTTTTTCTCTTTTCCACCTTCTTTTTGGGGGGGTGGAAGGGGGGGGTTTTGTTTTGTCCCTTTTCCTTTCCTTCTTGTGTCGTTTCCTCGAGTCCCTTCTTGTTGTCGTTGTTGAATGTGGTGAGAGTTTCAAAGTCACGGATGGATGTATGGGAGAGAGAGAGATGTTTAGAAGGGTACTGATTAGTGGAAGGAAAGGTGTGGGTTGTGGTGTGGAATGAATGAATTGGAGTTGCATTTTTTTGGTTTCTCAGGAGTGAATATGACAGAGGTGTCAATACGTTCTCTCCAGAGGGTCGTCTCTTTCAAGTGGAGTATGCCATTGAAGCTATCAAAGTAAGTACTGTTAAACTCTTCGTCACCTTCCCCCCCCCCCATTAACCCTTGACCCTAACCCTAAACCAAAAGATCATTTGGTCGAAGAATCACAGCACTTGTGCGAGCTATGCTCAAGTTTTTCTTGTCTCATCGCATGTACTTGCATAATTGTAAATTTAGCAAATGGGGCTCTTTTGGTTTTATCTCATTAATGTGGGATGATGTGACGGAATGACTGCAGCTAGGGTCGACGGCAGTTGGGTTGAAGACCAAGGAGGGTGTGGTTCTTGCAGTTGAGAAGCGAATCACCTCACCTTTGTTGGTGGGTTCATTCATCAATCAATCCATCCATCCATCCATTTATCCTGAGATGCTTCAGAATTCAGAAAAATAGTGGTGTTTTTTTTTTCTTTGGTGGTTACTCTTGTGCTCTGCATTTTGTTCTAATATTTTATAGGTCTGTTTTCTGGGGGCTGTTCTCAGGAACCCAGCAGTGTGGAGAAAATTATGGAAATAGATGAGCACATTGGGTGTGCCATGAGTGGTCTTACTGCTGATGCTCGGACCCTTGTGGAACACGGTCGTGTTGAGACACAGGTTGGTTTTGTCATCTCTCTCTCTCTCTCTCTCCCATCTTATTATTGAACTAATTTTTTGAGGTTGAAAGTCATGTTGATGTGCCTAAGTTTTCTCTCTTTGTCTCAACCATCTTTCCATCATCACACTGCAGCAAAGGATTTTTAGGTTTACCCTATAAAGAAGAGATCCTATGTCAGGAATCATACTCAAGTTCTTACCTTTTTTCTATGGTTTGCTGGACTGCCACAGAATCACAGATTTTCTTACAATGAGCCTATGAGTGTGGAGTCAACAACACAAGCCTTGTGTGATCTGGCTCTTCGATTTGGGGAGGGTGATGAGGAATCTATGGTTTGGGCTCTTCTACTGCTCTGCTTTATTTCTACCTACTGGTTTGCCATGTATATAGAGGGACCAGAAAATTGTAGCTGTATGCTTAATTTGGTGCTTGATACTTTGCCTGATTCTAGACCCCTTAAAGTCCATTCTGGACCTCATAAGTCCTGCAGGGGTTAGGAGCTTGAAAGTCTGAGTCAAGATGTCTAATGCCCTTTTTCCTGTATCTCTGGGAACCATTGCTGCCCTCCTGTGTCATTTGTTTTGACCTGTGCTTGTTTTGCAGTCACGACCATTTGGAGTCTCCCTTTTGATTGCTGGCCATGATGATAATGGACCATGCTTGTAAGCTCCCATACCCTCCTTTTGTGACCATATCATGATGGTTGGGAAAGCATGTGTCTCTTGTTGTAGGGTTTTTCTTTGCGAGTGTTCTGGTTTATGGGTTACCATTTAAAGTTTCTTTTGTTGTAGGGTTCACATTCTGTTTCTGTATGTTGTTGCATGTTCCTGTGTTGCTCTCCAGGGTAATTTTTTTGCTTGTGTTCATGTTTTGAGACTGGTGAATGGAGTAAAAATATGTTGCATGTGAGTAGGTATCACACGGACCCATCAGGCACGTTTTGGCAGTGCAATGCAAAGGCTATTGGCTCTGGCTCTGAAGGTGCTGACACAGCCCTCCAGGAACATTACGATGTGGTGCACACTCTCTCCTAACCATTTACTTTTCCCTTCTTTTCTGGGGTAATAATTAAATTACTGTTGAAGTTCTCAGTTTAATTCTGGAGATGGGTTTAAACTACAAGTTGAGCAGTTTAAGTCTAACTGACATTGGTAGTGCTTTGTCGGTGTTATCAGTGAGCGTGAAGTTGTTTGGATGGAAATCAGATGTTACTTTTGTTTCCAGTAATCCATGTTCCATCATTACTACATCTTGCACTTTTGTGAAGCAATCTATTTCAGAAAGCTTATGTTTATCTGGATTTTTTTGGTGACTAGAACATGACATTGGAGGAGGCAGAAACACTTGCGCTCTCTACTTTGAAGCAAGTTATGGAGGAAAAGGTATTAGAAACCCACTTTTTAGTCAATCCATATCTTCTCTTTCTGTGTATCTTCTTCCCTTTTGTTCTGTTGCAAACACACACTTGCCCACAACCAATCATGGATGAGCATCATAGAATTTCAGGAAGCCTTAAATTAGTGTCCAGTCGTTTTCAGACATTCCTGGTTATTGTCTATCTGTGAAGTGATCCTGGGTGCAGTCTTTGAAGTTTCCAACACAACCATGGGTGATGTAACTATGTAGGGTATGTCGTTATTTCTCTGGAGTAGAGAAAATAGAGTATAGGTGTTAGTGCAACCATTTGATTTGATGGTGCCTTGGCAGCCCTAGATTTTGAAGTATATTATTTGTCTCTAACTTGTTCCAGAATACAGTTACTGGGCATGCCTAATCGCAAGATAAGGAGGTAGGGTGTGAAATGGCTTAGTAGTAAGCTAAAGATGGCTTCTAACAAACCTTGTTTGTCTTCTAGGTTACATCATCAAATGTGGACATAGCAAAGGTTGCTCCAACTTACCATCTTTATACACCTGAAGAAGTGGAGGCTGTCATTCAACGTCTTTAGAAACACTTCTATTGGTCATCACTGTACCCAGGGGGGTTTAAGTTGCAAGTTTCCTAGACTTTCTTTGGGAGTTCTCCAAATCTTCTTGCCTCTGGGGTCTGGGTAGTGATTAGCTGCAGTCATTTAGAGACTTTTCCATACCCAGTCAAGCAAGCAATTGCTTACAATTGGGTATAGTCTACAAGCAGCAGCTTTGTTGAAAACACATGCAAAATTCCTTTGTGATGCGTTTATGAAATCCTCTATTACTAATCCTTGACATATTTGAGAACTTAAAAGAATTCCCTCACTCCACTTTGATTTCTTGGAGCCCCAAAATGACAATGAGTGCTTCTGACAATATATTCAAACCAATGTTCATACTGATTTATATTCTGGATCATTACTGACCATGTGTAATTGCAATATCCAGTAATTGGTTGTTGAAACTTCACTGATAAAAAAAAGAATATGGATATTTTATTAGTTGTGATGGAGTCTTCTCCTTGCTTGGAGAAATGACAGAAAGTTAGGGTTTGTATTTTTGTGTAATTGCCTGCACAAAGCCTTTCTTTAGTCATAACTTACAAGGAGGTGATTAAGTCCATGGTAAGCTGCTCACTGCCATTGTTTGATGATAGACTATGTGGTACCTGGTAAATGAACCAGACACAAGACTATGACCCCTGTTGTTTTTGACAGGTTCATTTCAGTTTTGGGCGTGTAGCCAATTCGTAGGGTTAGAACTGCAGGTTCCAGTTCTAGTTTGTAAAAACCAAACTAGAACTGGAGCTCTAGTTTTTTCAAAGAATAAGAACCAAATTGGAATTCAGTTCTTGGTTTTTGAAGAACAACCAGATCCAGGATTTTTGGGAGAAAAAAAAAGAGATTAAAAGTGGGGGCTAACCAGAGCTGAACTGAAGGTTTTGGAAGTGGAATTTTTTCTTTCTAAAAACTGTGCCTGGAACTGGACCCAGATTTCACTGTATCTGAAGAGCCAGACCCAGAGGTTTTTCATAGAAATCAATAACTGTCCAACACTGGTTTATTTCAATTTGGCTTGTGAAACTAATGGCTAGTTAAAATTGTTGTGGAAACCATTGTCATCAATCTCATACAAGGACTTTTACATACTTTTAGTGGACATACATTTCCAAAATCATCAATTCTACAGTTGCAATATGAGTTTCAAGATGGAAGAGAAGTTCCAGTGCCAACAGTATAACAGCTGAATGGTAACTCATGATTTGATGAAGTTCAGGCATTAAATATATGTGAAAGTAAATTTGAACCTTCATATGTACTAGTATACAGTGATGTCTCATAAAAGGACTTGTAAAAAACATAAATTGACATTGATTGACCAATCACATTGATTTTTTCATTTGATGGTGGCATCTAACTGGTGTACACTGTAAAGTACTTCATGTTTATACATGGGGGCGAGGAAATAACTTGCACACTATTTTGGGATGTGGTTGATACTGGTATGGACCCACATACCTGCTCTAAGATGCCACAACTAATACCCTTCATGTAAGCTCCCTAACCTCAAATACCTACTGCATGCTAAGATGCTTGCTTGTAAGTGGAAAACTAAAAGTAAAGGCAGCTTTACACTTACAAGCTCTTTCATAGCTTCAACAAAGACACCGTTGTCCTTTCTGATTAGCTCTTTGTCTCGTGTGACTCACTCTTTCTGCTGCTTTTGGAAATATGTTAAAAGCTCAGTATGCAAGTCAGTCAGTATTTATTTGCCTAACAATTTGAGAAAATTATTACAAAATTCTAATGACCACTGTCACGAGCTATGTAGTCTTTAATGGCTTGAGCAGGCCTCACAAGTTTTTAGAAATGTAAACTTTAACAAAACTAGCTTAGTTTTGAGATGACACATGGTGTTGTATTTGATCTTGCTGTGTTCAATGCAGAAGCGTCTGCAGGACGAGGCGCTACTTGGCTTGGAAGATTCCTTCAAGCGACAGGTGCATGCGCGCCGTGCGATTTTCATCCAGCTCCCATTTTAGGATCGAAAAGTCCGACTCGATAGATGTCGTGTTGGTAAGCACAGTCACCAGCCCGCTGCAGAACGAGTGTAGGCGCTCGAACCGACCCGGGGCACAGTCCCACGTGTCATTGAACGTGGTCTTGTGATCGTGTTTGTCGATGATGTCGCACAGGATGGTGTCGGAGTTGTAAAGCTGGAGAAGTTCATGATGCTTGGCCTCAACCTGCTCCACGCTCTCCTCAGACTAGAATGAGGAAACGTGCTACCGGAACGAGCCCAACACATCCTTCAGGAAGACGCCATGACACAGCTTGACAGTTGAACGAGCAGCACAAGCGGCGCGTCCTTGTCCAACGTGCAATTGTCCCCATCCCGCTCAGCCTTGACCGACTGTAGCCTAGCGATCAGCGCCATCGTGTACGTGGCGATGTGATTGATCACGTCTTGTTGATCAGCTGCTTCAAGGCGCTCGTAGCAGTCACGCGCGAACGAGCCTTGATTCTCGATGTGGTTGACAATCGCCACGGTTGGGATGCGCAATGAACCCTATTGCACGTAGGTGTCGTCCTCACGGGCCTTGCCGTTGTCAGCGTTGCCAATCTCGATCTCAAACATGGTAATGATCGTGTCGAGCAAGTTCTGCACAAGAGTTTCCTACTGGCCGATTAGTAACAACCTAGCTTGCAATTGGGCCAACGTGACGTTGATCGCATCAATCGTCGGCGCCATCGCATACGTGATGATCCACCACTAGTCCAACGACATCAGGTCGGGCTGCTTGTCTTTGGTGTGCTCCAAGAGCGGGCGGTGATACGACTTGTAAAAGTTCGACAAGCAGCCTAGGTGCACCCAGCGATTCATCTTCTTTTGGGCACTTGATGTTCATGGTGATGATCAGGTTGTCTTGCACGCGCAGGTAGACCGCGAACGTGTAGGCCTGCTTGACCTAGACGTCGTTGTCAATGCCCTTGGTTGCCGCCTTGACCACAATGTCGATTTGATGCGATGCACACCAGATGCGCAACACATCGTTGTCGGCGCAATCAACGAGGCGGGTGACAATGCCAGCATGACGACCTATCATGGTGTTCTTGCCGTCCGTCGACATGCCGACCAGCTTGGCACGCCATTTCATGTACAACACGTCCATGAACTTGGCAATCAAATTGAAAATGTTGATAGTGGAATGGCGTTCGAACATGGGCATCGCGACGAGGTGCAAGTTGACCAGCTCGCCATGATAGCAGACATGTACGTGCAGGTTGAAGAACGATTGGTCACAATGCGCGCTTTCGTCGCCAGCCAGCGACATGGCCCAAATCGACTCATCGTCAAGGATGCTGGCGATTTACTACAGCGCGACAATGACCAGGACACGCGTGTACTAACCGACAATGCGGTCATTGAGGCCAGCAAGTTTCACCGTCTTCATGTGGTCCTTGGTTTTCTGAATGGTTGTCGCCTTTTGTCAGAACGACAGGCCGATGTCGACATAGTCCATGACCAGGTCAAAGCATAGGATGTCCTTGATGGTCACCTTGTAGACGGGCGCATCGTCCTCCTTGCAGAACAACTTCATCACATTCTTTTTCTCGTTCTGCTTCTGGATGAGTTTCATGCGAACTACGTCGGCCGGGTTTTGTTCGCCATCGTCGGCGTCGATGTTTTCGAGATGTTCGTCATTGCAGAAGAAGAGGTCACCAATGATGACATCGACGATCTTGGTACAAATGAAGAACTCGTACGTGTCCTTGTCCAAATCAAAGTGGTGATGTAGCATGTTGGTCGCCTTGATGCGCCCATTGAAATATTGTTTCTTATGGTTGACTGACATCCCCTGGTACTCCGTCCATGATGCCGCATGCTGCCCCTCGTGGTGACTATAGTACTTGAATGGGGAAAACGGCTTCGTGAAATATTTGATATCGCTGCGTTGTTTGTGCTTCCACCCCGCGATGCCAACCTCGACCACATCTCGGCCTTGGTACAAGCAGAACAAACACCGGACCGTGACGTCACCATGAGCGTTCGTTGAGATGATCTCGAGGGTGAAGTCCAGTGCGTGCGCCTTCTGGAATGAGGTCCCCTTCTTGCTCGTCATCCCGGTGATCATGTGCAACTTTGTTAGTTTTGAGACCGTGGCGGATTTGACTTTGAGATATCCATGGCTATTTTTTAGCAAATCTCAAAACTTATGAGGCTTGGGCTTGAGTGACCCAGCACCCACTAGTGCACCATCCAAAAAATCTCGTTCTAGGATTTCATGGATGGGATGAAACTGTCCCCCAGGGGTCAGTTTACTTGGTCATTAGTTTTTTTTATTCTGAATTTTTTTTCCACTCATGCTTCTTTTTTTCTTTGCTCTCCTTGTTTTTTCTCCTAAGCCTCACTTTTCTTTTTTTGTTTTTCTCCTTGTAATCCTTGAACCCAATTTTTTTTTGGGAACTCCAACCTACCTACCTCCCTTCCACCACCCAACCCCATGACTGCACTCGTTCCGTTTGAGTTCATCCCAATTATTGGATCTACTACAGGCATTGAAGTTGGGTCAATTCTTTTTTTTTCCCCTCATTTACTTCAAGGCTACCCATAAAAAAAATCTATTCTACTGCCCAAGCATTTCAAACCCCAACTACCTACCTCCCCCCCATCAAAAACCTTAAACCTCGTCGTCACTCAAGAGCAAAAGCAATGTTGCAAAAGATGGTGCTATAAAAGCAATGTTGAAGTGTTATTGCAAAAGACAATGTTGCATAGGCGTGTTGAAGCAATGTTGCAAAAGCGGTGTTGAAATAGTGTTGCAAAAGACGTTGCTGAAATGGTGTTGTAGAAAACGCTCCTCCAAGAAAAACTAGTGCATCTGTGGCAAGTAAGTGTACATCAACCTTTCTTTTTATTTGCTTCTTTTTCACTCTTGTTTTTTTGCTCAAATGTAGTAGATGACGGTGAGCCTGCTTAGTTCGTCATCGTCTTTTGCACTTGAGAAATAAACTAAAAAATGACAACGAGCCTCCCGGCTCGCTGTCATCTGCTACACAGAAAAAAGCAAAGAGATGATGACAAGCCAGGGAGGCTCGCCATCATCTGCTACACTTGAAAAAAAATGCAAAAGATGATGACGAGCTAGGAGGTTTTCAGTTCGTTGTCATTTCCTAGGTTTTTTTCTCAACTGTGAACTCATTAACTGCATTGCCACTTGATGCATCTCCTAGGTTTTTGTGATTTCACTGACTGCATCACCACTTGATGCATCTCTTGGGTTTTTATGATCTTGTCGAGAATTCAATGACTACATCACCACCTGATGCATCTGTTGGGTTTTTACGATTTTGCTGAAATTTCACTGACTACATCACCACCTGATGCATTTCCTCATTAACTACATCACCACCTGATGCATCTCCTAAGTTTTTGTGATCTCACTAACTGCATCACCACCTAATGTACCTTCCTGTACGTGGGGATGTCAACACCCCTTAACAAATGCAAAGGTGAAAAGGAAAGGGACAGTGAGGTATAGAACATTTGGATTGGCTCTTGGCCAAAAGGAACCACACCAGTGATGCTGGTTGGAATTTTTTGTGTATGTTTATACAATTTGTAAATGGGCACAATATAGATGACAACAAGCCTCCTTGGCTCGTTGTCATTTTTTTGTTTTTGTTTTTCAAGTGTAGCAGATGATGGCGAGCTTGCTTGGCTCGTCGTCATCAATTTGTTTTTTTTAATCAAATGTAGCAAATGACAGTGGGCTGGGAGGCTTGTTGTCATTTTTTAGTTAGTTTTTTAGTTGTAGAAGATGACGATGAGCCTCCCGACTTATCATTGTCTCTTTGGTTTTTTCCTCAAATGGAAAAGATGACAACCACCTAGGAGGCTTTTGGCTCATTATCATTTCCTAGGCTTTTTTTCAAGTGTGAGCTCATTGGCTACATCACCACCTGATGCATCATTATTGTACCCCTTCTTATACGTGGGGATGTCACCACCCCTTGACAAATGCAAAGGTAAGGAGGAAAAAGGTTGTGTGGTATATAACATTTGGACAAGCTCTTAGCCAAAAGGAACCACACCAATGATGCTGGTTAGAGTTTCTTATGTGTGTTGGAAATTCATTTATTCAATTTGTAAATGGGCACAATACATTTGACAAAATTTCAAAATTTCAAAGATTTTGAAAATACTTGAACTAGTGATTTTGTAAATGGGTGCATGCAATACACTAGATAATTCATTCTTGTTTTTGAAGAAGCCTTGAGCATTATTAAAAAATATTGGCATGTGGTGAGGCCATGTTGCTTCATGTGTTTTCATTGTAATTATTGTTTTATGGTGAGGCCACATTGGCTTGAGTTCTTGCATTGCTTGCATAAGCTCACAATGTTTTACTTGGATTACTCCTATCTTGTTTTTCTACTCTAACTTGCAAAATGTATTTGTCCATTATGTTATGGTGATCTTTGAAAATTTTGGTTTATTTTCATATGATTTTTTGTGAAATTCTTGAGAATTTTAGGAGGATAGGTGTTCTTTGTGGTACATGTTCTAATGGTTTTCAATAAAATATAATTACAATAATTAAAATTTATAATTAGACTATATTAATTCATTTTAATCAAAAATAAAACTTCTAAAGTTGGAAAAAATAAGTTACTATCCTTTTTTATCTGTTGTTTGCAATTGTTTATTTAACGGAGCTTGAAGTTCTTGGGTAGTGGCGGCAATTGCTATTGTTGGGGAGATTCAAGCTTTTGTTTTTCTTTTTTGGATTGATTATTGTTTAAGGATTTGAATGTTTTTGTTGTAGGATGGCACGTCCTCAGAAGAAACTTAAATGCCAAGGAAAGGTGACTACCGATAATCAACAAGTAAACGTTGTAACAAATGAAGAGGAAATTGAAGTGGAACAAAGAATTATCATTTATACTCCTACTTTTGAAGGTAAACCTTAATCCCACTCCTATTCTTGAAAGTAAATTTGTTGTGGTGGATGATACATTTCACATGATAGGGTTTAAAAAAATGCAATGCACATTACAAATAAAAAATCCCAATCCAAACCCTAAACCCCATCTTCATTCTCTATTTGAAAATGGGATGGGGTATTTTTTTGCCCAAATTGTTCAAAGCAATATCTTCATTGTTTGAAGGTTTTAATTTGTTAGCCTATTTGTAATGCCATCCTTGTATTTAATGTTTATTTGCTAGTTTAATACCTTCATATTTTTAGAGTTTTCTTACTAGTTTATTTGTAATACCTTCATATTGTGTTGGGTTTTCTTGTTGGTCTATTTGTAATACCTTCATATTGTGTAGGGTTTTCTTGTTGGTCTATTTGCAATACCTTCATATTGTGTAGGGTTTTCTTGCTAGTCTATTTGTAATACCTTCATATTTTGTAAGTTTTTATTATTAGCTTGTTTGTAATATTTTCATCATTTTTAAGGATTTTTTTTGGTTTGATTTTGAATGTTGTTCTTGTAGGGGCTTCGGCAACTTCACATGAAAGTGATCAAGTAGAAGTACCACCAAATCATGGAATGGAAGATGCATATTGGGTGCACAAAGGGTCAAAGTGGAAGTGCAAGATCAATGGATGCACCAACACTTATGCGGCTAAATGGCTACTTCATAAACATTTGGACAACAAACATGGGCTTCACATGGAGCTAGGTAAATCTAGCCGTCCTTCTACTCGTGTTGGGGGACCAAGGCAACAAAATCACCATGCTATGAATGCTCAAATTTTGAGCAACCCGCACACAAGGCAAAAGTGGAATGAAAAGAAGGCTCTCAATAGAGTGAAAAAGAAAATAGAGTTAGAATGGGATGAACTCCAAACCTAAGCGCAACAAATGGAACAAGTTAAACGACCTTTGTTGGTACATTTAACCTTCGAAATCTTGTTGGGCATCATTGGGATTCCAGCATGGGGGGTGGGGTTCATCCCACAAAGTGCATGGGCGCACCTTGAAAAGGACGAGAACCTTGTTGAGACAATTTGAGCAAATAGAATTGCTTATGCAAAGCTTTTCAAACTTGCATGGGGCATTCGAAATTGGACATTGGAGTCCAATAAAAGCAACCGAGTCAAAGAAATGGATGCAATATCCAAGTATCATGATTCTGAAATCATTCATGGGTGGTATATTTCCTTTTTTAAAAAAAAAAATTAAAAACATTTTTTGCATTTTAACATTGGAATGTAATTTTTTTTCTTGTTTTCTTGTGTTAAGCTTTGAGGTGCAACAAAGGAGGCTTTTGTTGCAAATGCAATTTGACTTGCGCTTGAGCATCGTCAACTATTTACTCATCACCATGCAACCAAAGCTATAGAAGTTGCAGCAAAATATTGCATCAATATGGGCATTCTTTTTAATTCATCCTCTTTAGAAGAATAATTATAGATATACCTTTAATGTACATATGCACCACTTTGTATCGAACCATTATAGATTAATTTAGCATGATATATTTTTATAGTGTGATTATTTGAACATTTTTGTATCAATCCATTTGTTTTAATTTTGACCTCTAATTTTGGGATTTGTAGATTTTGGGTTAATTTTATGCCATGTTGCACACAACACCCCCATCCATTACAAATGGATTACATTTACTATAAACCAAATGAGCAATACCTTCATCTAATAGGGTTAGCACGTTCTGTGGCCATGCTAGAGCATTTAAGAAATACCTTCATTATCCTTATCATGGTACTTGCACAATAACTTTAACGAAAAATGTAATATAATATTTTTATATAATTACATTGCCCATTTTCATGAATAGACCCCTTGGTGCATAAATCGGTTTGTCTATGTAGGTATTGTAAACTTTTGATCTTCTCTTGTTTATGGTTGGGTTTCCATAAACCATTTCAAATTACAATACCCACATATCAACCAACTCATGTTCATGTTCCATTACCCTAATCTAAACTTTTGCCTAATATATGTTTCAAATAAATAAGGGGGACATTAGGTTTAGGGAAATTAAGCCCAACTCTTTGTCATTAATTGTTTTAAAGTAACCTTTTTCCTAACATTTATATTATTTTCATGGAATATTTTTAAAATGAATTTATGTATTCACATACACATATATTTAATGAAGTTCCTATTTTTCTTTTTTCATGTGTGGGAAATGACTGATTCTGGTGATGAAACCTCCTGGTCATCCACATAGCAAGCATCAGAGACCACTGATTGGATAAACGAGCAAGCTAAGTTAGATGAAGCAGAATCACAGGTGTCAACACTTTTGGATTCAAGATTCTCCTCAACTGGGACTACATGTAGTTCGAGTAAAGCCAAGTTCTCCCGCGTTGCAAGTAAGCAAATGGTGGGGATCTTCATCACCATCTGGGTGCGATCAAGATTGCTACAACATGTCCACAATGTCAAGGTGTCGTCCATTGGAGTTGGAATCATGGGCTATATTGGTAATAATGTGAGCTTCTGTCCCCAAAGACCCTGTAGATTTTGCTTAATTTCCTTTCACTCTGCCAGTTGTGGGGTTTAATGCATTTTTCTCCATACCGATTTGAGTAATGAAGTTCCCACAGGTAGCAGCAGAACAAATGAAAAAAAAATCGCCTATACTTCCATGGGAGCATGGAGCAAGCATGCTGTGTTGAGACCACTCCTTCAATCATTTAAGTTAAACTTTTTACCCTACACAGAGCTCATGACTGATGTGGTTTCTGAGATTGTGGAAGCAGGGTTCCATTTCAATTAGTATGTCTCTGCACCACACCAGCTTTTGCTTTGTTTGTGCACATTTGACGGCCGGTCACAAGGAAGGAGATGAGCTTCACAGAAATGCAGACATATGTTATAAAACCTAAATGATTTATGGGATACCATGTAATATTCTATGCATGAGTAATACCCCTTTGGTAGTCTAGACCAAAAAAATTAAACCCATGTTGGTAAGGCTATGCATTACCCCTCCAAGTTTGAAAAAATATGTTATGGACCCAATGTATTTTTGGGAAACCAAATAAGGGGTATTATAAGTGTATTATGTAGTTTTGAGCATGAACAGTACCTTTCCAATAGTGTAAACCTATGGTGTTTAATTATTGAATACCTTAACAACATTGGTTTCTTTATATGATTATGCAATATCTTTACAAGTTTCAAAATATATGTTTTGGAACCCAATGTATTTCTAGGATACCTTAAACATGGTATTGTTTTGTTTGTAGGTTTTGGTAAGGCTATGCAATACCTTTCCACATTTCAAGTTATGGGGCCCAATGTATTTCTAGGATAGGCTATAAGGGGCATTGTAGGTGTATTGTGTTGTTTCGAGGATGAACAATACCCCTCCAATAATATAAACCTATGGTGTTTAATCACATAATACCTTAATGAGGGTATTCATTTCCTTGTAGGTTTTGATAAGGCTACACAATACCCCTCCATATGTCAAAATATATGTTATGGAACCCAATGTAATTACGAGATACTTGGAGAGGGGTAATGCATGTTCATTGAATTTTTTTGGGCATGAATAATACCCCTCTAATAAAGTAGAGCAAAATAATTTAGCCCATGGTGTTTACAATGTAGCAAAATGAAAGTATTGAGATCCTTCCAGGTTTTGGTAGGCTATGCATTATCCCTTCATGTGTCAAAAGATATGTTATGGAACCCAATGTACTTTTGGGATACCTTGAAAGGGGTGTTGTAATGTGGCCCAATGAAAATTATTGTAGTGTAACCCAATGAAATTATTCTAGTTTAACCCAATGAAGGTATTGCATTCTTTCTAGGTTTTTTCAAAGCTATGCAATACACTTCAAATTGTAGAAAAATATGATATGCAGCCCAAACTATTTCAAGGATACTTAGAATAAGGTATTGCACATTCATTGAATATTTTGCTTTATGAACCTAAGTACAACATGTATTAAATGCATCTAAAATTGAACTAGAACTCCATATTGCTTTGATTATCCACTTGGTTTACAATATCCCCATGAAAAACACTCTATGAGCAAAACTTGCAATACCCTTATATAGGTGATGTTAAATACTTAATCTTCCTTTTATTTATTTGTTTGAATGACCAAGAACAAGTTCTATGCAATACCTTCATTTTATTCTTTCCTCATCATTGTCAACTATTGGGGGTCAATTGTAACGGCAACCATGTAGGTAGGTGAAGCCATGTAGGTGGGGTTTGATAGGCACCTACTTAAAGTGTTGGTAGGTAGGACAATGGAAGGGCAGGTAGGTGAGTGGATGAGTAGCACATTTTAAATTAATAGGTGAGTAGGTAGATGGGGAAGAGTTTACTTTTAATTTAAGTATATAGGTAAGTGGGTGAGAAAAGTTTCAAAAGCTAAAAAAAGGAAACCAGTTGGGGGTGTGGGGAGAAAATAAAGTTGCAAAACAAAACTGAGATCAGGGCTTATCAGGGCTGAGAAAGGGCAAACAAAAAACGTCAACCTGGGATTGCACAGAGATAGAAAAGAGAATCCTATCAGTGCACCATCCATCCACGTTGGTGCACCGGTGGCTGCTGGTTCACTCTGACTTGTTTGCTTGAAATTTTGAGCAGATTATACTTTGAAAAGCTGTGACAGGCTAATTATGTCTGTGCTGGTCACAGCATACTAGTCACATGCCACTTATGTCGAAAAGAATAGTCACATACCTTTGGTATCAGGTTGCCTGCTCTCTGGAGTGTCAAGGCATTAATCCATCACAAAAAGACCAGGCATATCGCTTCCCCTAGATGATTTGACTCTGAGTGGTGCAGTCACAGAAAATGCAGCAGCAAACCTGTAGCAAAGTCTCAACTAAACAACTCTTATATATCTGGTCAGATATCATCCAAGCAGCTTTGATACAGGTTTAGACTGATCTATGACCAATTTTGCTACAATCTTCACCAGACATTAAAGCATGTAATACCACAAACTAGTCAATGGAATAGGTACACCCTCTGTCAGGAAGTACTTTACATCAAGGGACACCAGGACAGCTAACTCTTTGCACAATTTTGGCCCTGGCATCATAAGCCACATTGTGGCTTTGATGTTATGGCCAAAACCAAGCACTTCAACTCAGTCTAATTCACTATGGCGACAGAAGCTTCTAGGGACTGTACCACCTCTACCTATGTGTTTGTGTAAAAGAGCCTTAAAACCGATATGAAGGTCCTTCAGCAGCTAAAAATGGCAAGGATCTTCCAGTTCCACAACAGACCCCATTTACCCCATCTCACTTATCAGTCCCAACACTTCATATAGAATATTGCATAATTCATATGCCTGCCTGCAAGAGGGACTCTGTATTATGCAGAATCAAATCATAAGCATGGGCACTTGGCATGATTAGGACAAACAAACACATGTGATTCTTTTGTCCTGTGCTTAGCATGCGTACATTTCCTATCTAAACAAAACAGAGTTGTAGGACATTGCAAAGCCTTCAGAGTCCACCTGAATGTTCCAATTCCACAGTTTATGGACACATCAATGACAGAAAACATCTAGAAATCTATTGTCTACCTTCTTTCTACTTGCTTTTTGGAGTATGCACAACGCAAAACAGAGAAACCAAGAGTGGCAAGGTTGAGACAGAGAAAGGTTTCCAATTACAGATGCAACTATCTGACATCTGAAAAGAGAAAATTCACTCAAAAGCCCATTGGTTTTCCCTTCGAACTTCCTCCTCTTCTTCTGGTGTGAAGTCATTCTTAATATTGAATGTCTTGCGAATCTCCTCTGGAGTCTTGCCTTTGATCATATCAGCAACTGTTTGACAGGTAAGATCCAGCAGATTCTTTATATTCAGATAATTTGCTGCCTGCAAGTACAGCACAAGGAGTGACTTCAGGATTATGGTTTAATAGCAACTTACTGCCAGCTCAATAATAATGTCAGAAATCACTTCTCAATTGGATCTCACATTGACACAGAAACAGTGTTAATATCTCCACAGACATGATGGATGTGCCCATGCCATTGTCTTCTTCTAGTACACATATCTTTTAGCATTACTTTGACCATCATCCCAAAACAGAGACAGAAAGGCAAGGAAGGGCTGCACAGCACCAAAACATGAGCAAGGAATAAAATGGAGCCTCAAAACTCAGAGGGTTACTCCCAGACAAAACATAATTCAACAAAGTATTCAATGGCAACTATTAGTGCTTACACTGATGACTTCATCAGCTCTAACAGTGCATGTAGAGTATTACAAGACAATGACCCACAATCTATAACAGCTACAAGATCCTAGGTTGGCATTCGACCTACTGTCTTGGGTACAAGTTTTGTCCTCAAATGATCCCAAAGACAGCCTTTGTACAAAGCTTCTGGCATATTTAGGGAAAGAAAACTGAAGAAATAACAGCATATACCCATCAGATTGCAGAGAAATCTCCACATCAACACGCTTTGAAATAACATGATAGTGGGTGTCATCACCTGCATCGGAATAGCAGAGATGGGCTGTCATGACTCCCACTGACTTCATCAGCTCCTGACTGTGGATGTCTATAATATATACTAATTTGCCCAAAATTCAAGCAAACCATTATACAAAATCTGTGTCCTCAGTTGCTTTTACATTTCTGGAGCAAGGGGCAGACCCAGTTCATAATGTTGGCTATCTGAAAAAATACTCAAGCATCTCCTGGTATTGAGAGAATGATAGGTAATCTCTGAGAAATGCAAAACTGTAAAAGACAAACAATTGGTGACATTCTGAAGCCATATTGAATATCTACTGGAAGTAAGAAAATCACTGTCATACTGGTGACCTGCTGTGGTAACCTTATACATTCTTACCAAGAAGAGTTCAAACCTTACACAAATGGGACAATTTCCACACAGACCACAATCAGCCATGAACGAATCTGGTTCACATCCGCACAAGATACACCAGTTTTGCTGCCAGAGAACTGAGTGCAAGAAAATGTTAATCGAATATCTGATAATCCAAGAGGAGTAAAGACTTCATGAAATCATAGCATGATATCTTGTAGCAACAGACAAAGAGTGTGAATGAGATTCACATGGCTGCAGCTTACATCCCTGAGAAGCAGCATTCAAATAGTGTGTTCCCCCTAGTTACCATACAGTGCCGCCCACACCAGAATAGGGTCTACAATAGGGTATGCATCATCGGTTAGAACGTTATTTTTTGCGGCTACATCCGCAGCAGCAGGAAATTGAGATGGGGGAAAAGGTGAAAAAAGCTCACCAAGATAAGATCAAACAGAGTCGCCTGATCGACCTTCACGAAGTCCTGATCCCAGGCCTTGACTTCATCCTCAGGCGTCGCCGGCTTATCGTCGGTAGATTTCTGATTATCGACATGATACTTACAATACTCTATAACCTTTGCTAGAATCTTGCTGGAGACGTTGGGCAACGGAATCGGATGATCCACACCAGTGTCCTCAATCATGTTCTTCACGGTCTGCGACTCGAAAGCTACGGCCTCTTCCACCTCAAACATCTCATCATCTGAGCTCTTCAGCTTCACCCGCTTCTCCGTCATGGTCCCTGCTGCACACACGCCGGGGGTAGGGGGGAGAAAAAACACACAAACAAAGGAGGAGGAGACACACACACAAACCGTTACGCGGCTTTATCTCCGCACTCATAGAACCAAACCAGACCGAACAAAAACGGAAAAACGGAGAATCAAGAGATCTTCAACATGGCATGCAATCCCGACCCCGAAGTTCTTGCACCCATGCGTGTTATGCAACGGCCAAAACAAAAAGCAAAACGAAAGGAAACCAAAAACTCGCAAAAACTGTGCGAGAAACGAGCACGAGCACAAGAGCAGAGAGGGCAAAAGAGGGCTTTCTTTCCACGCAATGGAATTTGTGAGGATGATTATGCCAATTTCGAGGCAAATTAAATAGAAGAATAGGTAGGAAACTAGCTGTTCATTGGCCAAGACCGGGAAAAAAATCTCGTACGTAATGGAACGGGCAGGATCTTGCTCATTCCACAGGGACAAAAAAAAGGCTCTACTGACAGACGTGACCTAATTTGTGCCTTCCATTTGAGGACGTCCTTTTCATCGTGATGTGGCGTAATCTATACTCTCCATTTTATGTCGTCTGGTTTCCTTCCACCTGTCCTTTCTTTTTGGGTAAACACTCAGGTCACGGTAATGTTACGAGTACCCATAATCCCAGCCGTCCAGTCTGTCACAAGATCTAACTTCAGATTTTAAAAAAAAATTCAGATGTCTCCAAAGAGAGATCTAACTTCATCTATGTATAAAAGTTGGTTCGTCATGATTATGAAAAATTGGTACTAATTCATTGACAATTTTGTAAATAGAAAAATCCCATGCAAAGATTATGAAACCATTGTCCGAGATTTAGGAGATTTTTAAATGTAGGGTAATGACCTTGGAGTAAGGCATTTCCAAAGGAAGCACCCCTTGGGAAATGCCCTGCTCCTCAGCATTGCCTTGTGTAAAGCATTCATACAATTTCATGTTAGATTTTCTTCTTATGGTACCCATCGGGTGTCATGTGAATTTTTTGAAATAAAGGAGCAGAGTGAAATGCTTGTTTGAGCGGGCAGTTTGTTTTTCAAAATTCCCTGCCTTTTGCAAAGAACAGATTCTGCTTATAATTTGCCCTCTAGATACACTGAAAACATTCTACCAGTGTTTTATGAATAGGGGAGTGTTTTATGAATAGGAGAAGTCCTGTGCCCAAGGGTATATCATTATACAAGGGGATGGTGGTCCAGTGGTTTTAATTGGTTAATATACCCGTAGGAATTTGACCCATATACTAAGGTATGCCCAATGGTAGGGGACTTCCACAAAAAACTCACCTTGACAAAAACATAACAATATGCATGTACCATTTTTTCACTCATTTGTCCCCATGTTTCCTCTCCAATCAAGCAATATGCATGAACCATGGGAACCAATCATGTATTCAATCAAACAACACACATGCAAGATGGCACCATGTTACTCACTTGAACTTACAACATTTGTCTTGACCTTCAAGGTGGAGAAATGAAAATGTGGTGGAATTGCACTTTCGCACTTAAGGCCAAGGACAATATGGTAGCTTATTCTAGCCTGACATTTGGAAACATCCCTACCCATGGGTTTTATTTATAAAGCATAAGGTGAACTTAAACATGTGTAGGAGGAAGAGAATTATTACATAGATACCTTAAAGAATGGGAGGTGTCTTTAGTATGCATAATTTATTTCACATTCTTAAGGAGTATGTGGAGGGTCATTCATCTTTTCTGGAATGATGAACTTAATATATTGAACTAAAGGTTCTTTAAAACTAGATTGTAACTCTAAAGGACATTTTTTAGTTGCATAGGTACAAGTTACAAAGGACATGATTTCTCATAGTGCCCCAAAAGACCAAGATTGTGGAAGATTGGAAAAAGGAAAATTATTTACAAAAGACTTTTGAATTAGTCATCCAACAAATGTAAGCATTGGAAACCACAGTGGAAACAACCCCAAGGAGTCAACCACTAATGCAAGAGTCATTTTGACCACCAAAAATCGGAATTGATTTTGCTAACGAGGGAGCAATTACCGAAAAACAAGATGTGTTCCAAAAATTGATCAACAATTAGTGAGTAGTAAACATACACTTACCCTTGGTCAACTCATGCATTTGACCCTTGATTTAAAATAATATGAAGTTTTTAAAGTATCTCCGAATAGCCAACCAACCCATCTTCAAGGTCCACCTTCTAATGTAGGTTAAGTTGTTATAAATCCTCACATCATAATAATTATGGTGCATGTGGGGAAAAACATAGTGGAAGATGTTCTATTGGATGGGGGGTCAGGTGTTAACATTATCAATTAGGATTTGAGGAAAAAATTAAAATTACCTATCCCAAAACTTGCACCCTATACCCTTAGGATGGTAGACTAGACCCTAACCAAACTAGTAAGGTTAATCCGAGATTTAAAAATTCATATATATATCCATGATATTCTATATGTCATCACCTTCACAATGATGAAAAACAACATACTAGATGTCAATTGTTCCATGTTGTTGGGTTGTCCATGTGGTTACGAGATGCCAAAGTTACATGACTGGGGGAATAACCTCATAAGAAGGTAATGGCATTATCCGCACCATAGCGATAACAAAACATTTGGATAGTAACACCAAATGGCTAGAAGTCTTGTTCTGCTATGATTTTGTTAACAAAGTCACAGATGAAGAAAAATATGTGTTGTTGGTGGTCGAACTAGATTTGTTTACAATCGGCACCATTATTTTACTAGAGTCGAAAATCTTAGCAATAGTGGTAGTTGATGCAAAAATTAGTATTAATGTTGTCGTAACCTTAGCCTTGGGCTCGTGACCAAGACAAGGGCTTATGAAGGTGCGAACCAAGAGTGAAGCTAAGAGTCACATTTCATGCTCCCAAGAGTGTAGGAGAGTGTGAGGGAATGAATGCCCACTCCCTAATTGGACTTCTAAATTTTCAGAAGGCAATTATAGGGGCCAAAACTCATTGGATTGAAGAGTTCCTTATACCATTGAAAAGATCTCAGAACGTAAATGTCTAAAATGGGCTCACAGGACCCATTTGGGCACATGAAACATAAGTTATGACCAAAAGAAGGACCGGAAGTCAAATTGCCAATTTGACTCCCAACCACTAAAAGTAACAAATCACCCTAATTTCTTTACATGCAGGTGGTGTGCCATATACCGTTGGAAAGCTCTCCATGAAGATTAAAAATTTTCTTTATACCTCACCTTAATAAGAGGTCTACACACAAAATTATGGGCCTCCAAAATCATGGGAGTCCCAATTTTGGGAATTTCGGGACTTTAATTTAAATAAAATGTCCTGGGACAAAATGACATTCAAGTGTCGGCCCCATGGTCAAACACAAAGAATACTATAAGGGGAATGGTGGTGACTTCCCCCAAGTCCAAGCCGTGGTGAGTCTTGTGAGTTCAGGTTTGTTCGTGGCTCGTCTGTGCACCAAAAATGCTCCAACTACGCACTAATCAACTTGTTGTTTAGGTTGTGTACGTTCGTGTAACTAATTGATTACTTGTCATTCTTCCTAATCCCCATCTTGGAGCTCTAGCACGCCCTTCTACCCCTAAAGTGTTGCAAGCCAGGGAACATGCCCCAACTTTTTATTCTTCCGTTGTTTTCACCTTAGATTCACATTTGAGTCTATAAAAAAACTTGGGAGCGTGTCACATGCAAAAATTGGTATGAACCCTAAAATCGGTATTGATACCAAAATTAGTATTGACATGAAAATCAGTATCAACGAAATAATTTTTTATTTCCCCCACACACTACAAGAAATTTTGATAAACACTACGCCAACCGAAATCAAAGTGTAGGGCATGAAGATGGCAAAGTGGATCTATCAAAAGAGGTCCAAATTTGGCCTCTAAATTTGGGTACTTATGATGAACCATAAGTGGTGAAGTTGAATGTTGATTTGGATTCTTTTGTAGCAGATGTAATAGAATAATTATTGAAAGAATACAAAGACATTTTTACGTGAATGTACAAGGATTTAAGAAGTATTCCACCTCACTTATCGCAACATTGAATTGAATTCAATACCAATATCCCTGCATCACATCAAACACGATATCGGATGAATTCGAACTATGTTGTGGTTGTGAAACAAGATTTGGACAAGTTATTAGTTGTGGGATTCATCACTCTAGTGGAGGAGGTAACTTGGCTCTCTTCCATTGTAGTGGTACCAAAAAAGAATGGGAAGCTCCAAATTTGCATGGATTTTTGAAAATTGAATGTTACCATAAAAATGATCCCTATCTTTTAACTTTTATGGAGGAAGTACTGGACATGGTGGTAGGGCATGAAGTCTACTCATTTTTGGGTGGCTTTTCAAGTTATCAACATATAATAATCACCTTGGAAGACATGTACTACCTTCATTATAAATTGGGGAACGTTTGTTTGGATAGTCATGCCTTTTGGATTGAAAAATGTTCCACTGACTTACTAGCAAGCAATGAGTATGTCATTTCATGAATACCTCTAGGTGTTCATGAAATTGTTTCTGGATGATTTCAGTGTATTCAGTGATTTCAAAACACACCTTGCCAAACTTTAGTTGTGTTTTGGCAAATGCTAAAAATTTGGTATTAATTTGAATCCAAAGAAGTGCATGTTTTTTTATTTCTTTAAGGGTCATACTTCTTGGGTACATTATTTCCAAGGCAAGAAAATTACTTGATTTGAAAAGATCTCGACAATCATGAATATGTTCGCACTGAAAACGTTGAAAGACGTATAAGTCTGTAATGGGATGGCCTAATTCTACTAATGTTTCATCAAGAAATTTGCCTTCATTGTGGCCCCCATCACAAAAAATTTACGTAAAATAGAGGTGTTTAATTTGACTATCAAATGTTAGGAAATGTGGGAGGCCATAAAATAATGGTATCTGGATGCATCGATTTTAATTACACCCAAGTGGGACATGGAGTTCCACGTCCACACAAATGTGTTGAATTTGGTAGTTGGGATTCTACTAATTGAAAATCCTACTAAAAAATGTGATTAGCCAATTGCATATGCCTCTAGACTCTTAAACAATGTAAAGAAAAACTACACCACCATTGAAAGGGAAATATTTGCCATGGTTTATGTTTTACATAAATTCAAACACTATTTATTAAGAAAATAAATTTGTTTTTTATGTGGCATTGCTATACTTGTCAAGAAACCTCAATTGTCAAGGTGAATTATAAGGTGGATGTTGTTATTCTTAGAATACAATTTTTTGGTGGTGTATAGACCAAGGCGTTTTCATTTGGTGGTGGATGTTTTCTTGCAACTTCTTGATGTTATCGAAAATTCAAGGGTGTTTGAAAAAACTATTGATGCATCATTGTTTATACTTCAACTAGAATGGATGCAAGAAGTGCATACATACATTTCTACTAATTTTTTTCCAAAAGGATATTCCACAAAACAATGAAAAAAATTGGTGTTGAAGGTCCTTTACCATCATCAATGCAAAGTTGTATAAGCAAGGGCAAGATCAAATTTTGTGTCGATGTTTGCATGATGATGATATTTCGGTAATCCTACGAGAGATCCATGAAGGAGTTGGTGGCATACATTTTTCAATGGACATCACAACCCAAAAGGTGCTAGATGCCAAGTATTGGTGGCCAACTCTGCACAAGGATGCACAATACCACTGTCATTCCTGTGATATTGCCAACAAATTGGAAATCTCTTACATACCCCAATGGCAAAGTTGATCACCATGCTCCCAATTGAACCATTCATGAAATGAGATTTAAACTTCATTGGCCCCATTAAGCATGTGAGTCATTCAAACAACAATAAGTACATTTTGGTTACTACCAATTATGCAACAAAGTGGGTGGAGGCAAAGGTGTTAAGGGACCAACATAGTTGTAGTCACAACTCAATTCATTTATGAATTTATTTTAACTAGGTTCAATTGCCCTTTCACTTTGGTTAGCAACCAAGGTACCCATTTTATCAATGAGGCCATCAAATCCTTACCATTCATTTTTTGTTTCCACACACTAGCTCTACGATTTACTACCTTCCAGGAAACGGTTAGGCCAAATCTACCAATAAGATTATTGGGATGCTATTGACCAAGCTAATAACTGAAAATCACATAGATTGGGACGAACATCTCCACACTATTTTGTTTGCCTACAACTTTCAAGGTGGGCACAAGTCATACTCCTTTTTAGTTGGTGTATGGATTGTATGTTTTAATGCCCACCAAAAACTTGCTACCTACAACAAATTTTGCAATGTCTTAGGATTTCGCCATGACACAAGTACTTAGTACTTGATTGTCTAAGTTAGAAAAGTTGGAGAAATCCCGAACACTTGCAGTAAAAACCATAGGTAAGCGAGAATGGAATCATGCATTATGAGCACATAATCACTACTGAACCCAAATCCTTCTCCCTTGGTGACCATGTGTTTTGGTTTCCAAAAGCACGCAAAGAACACACATGCAAGTTCAAACAAAATTGGTTTGGTCCATACAAAATTAAATATTGTTTACTTAACAATACAACACTTATAATGACTATAAACAAATTTGATCCTAACCCCATTTTAGTCAACATCAACAAACTGAAACCCTATTGATTCCAAAACAAAATTGCTTTTAGAGGATTGGAATCAACAGTTGAAAAGGGGAGGGATATAGCCAATACCGAAATAGGGTTTAAAATTGCAACCTTAAAAAAGGAACAAGGTACATGCACAAAAATTTCATTTTTAGTGGATGGAACTAAAATCCAAGATTCATGACTTGGAACTAAAAACAAAGATTTGGTAGTCGGAATTGAAATTCAAGACCCATTACAGTAAAACCTGTTTAAAGTGATATCCTGTCTAAAGTGATCAACACGACTCGGTCCCAACTCGGGCCCCATACAAAATGTGATAAACCTCCGTAAAGTGATACTCGATAATTTTTATTGGTCCCATTCCTTATCTAAAGTGATATTCAACACATTTCAAAAAATAAAAGACAAAAACAACTATAAAACAAGCTAGATATGCTTGAAGAACCTGTCAATGTTCTTCTGAACCAAACGGTTGGTACAGATCATACTCACCTTATCCTTCAATTTCTGGATGGAACTCACACAAGATTCGTCCGCATCCTGTTGCTACATGAAAAAGATCACAAGTTTATCCAACATCTCGGAAGCGTCAGCGGCACTCATGGTAGGCACTTCTTTGTTGTCGTCCTTTTCCTCATGCAGCACTAGAGCAAGTCCAACTTCTTCAAGGTGGTCCTCAATGATGCTATCAAGATCCGGCGTGTATGACGTGATCTGCTCCTCCGGGTAGTTGAGCAGGTTCCTGATGTCCATTGGGTTCCTGTAGCGGAAGCGCTGGATTTGTGATTGTAGATCCGCGATGACCTCGTGGTCCACCAGGTCGTCCTCCGTGACGTTTTCAACTGCTTCAGCTTGTTCTGTTGACCGGATCTTGCAGTGTAGGAAGCAGTTGGCAATCGTCGTTGGCTTGACTTCATAATTCCACGCGGGGACGACAAACTGGATGGCCCCCAAAATGTCGACCTTCTCCGGCTCCGGCACCTTGTCCTCAATGCGCTGGAGAAGAGCACGGTTGAAGCGGCGATGGTAGTAGGCCTTGAAGTTGCGGATGATGCCAGCATCGCACGGTTGAATCTTCGAGGTCATGTTCGAAGGCAGGTAGAGAATGGTCGTGTTCCGGAGGTGGATGTGATCCGGAATCTTCTCCACTGGAGTGTGCCCGCTGAAGTTATCCAGGATTAGGAGGACTTTCCGGCCAGAAACATGGAGATCAAATGCCCGGAGCCACTCCAGGAAGATGATCTGTGTCATCCACGCGGACGCATTGTTCTTGTATTCGCACCCAAGTGACGTGACGTTGATGTTCTTGAAACACTTGGGGTTCTTAAACTTGCCAATCACCCACAGTGGGAGCTTGTTAGAGCCGTCGCCGTTGCAACACAACGCCAGGGTCAAGCGCTCCTTGCTCTATTTCCTGCCTTTGAGCTGCTTTGTCGCAAGGGAGTTGTCCGCCTGCAATGCGGGCGAAGATGCTTAGTTAGCCAGGGACAAACTCATTTGATATCTTTTTGAACTTACAGTATGTACCTGCATGCGGTAGAACAACCCACTCTCATCCATGTTATAGATGTCACGCCATTCGTACGCGTCAAGAACTTGACGAATTCCCGGAAGGGTAGCTGCAACAGTAGTCATGTCGACTGAACCGCTTTCCCCGAACCTGCGATGCTTCTTGATCTCGTGACGGACCTTGAAAGCTTCAAGCCAGCCATTTGAAAACTCAAACGGCGGGTGATCCGAGTATAGGCAGTCAATGATCTTCATTGCGCTCTCACATATGAGGTCCCCGCTCAGGTTGACGTGTTCCTGGTTGGCAAGGAACCATTCGGCTAAGGCAGCCTCCATGACAAGGAATTTCACCGTCTTCTAACGCTTGGAGCTGAGGTTGGAGGTGGTGGCCTTGGCGAGCAGTTCCGCCGACCGTTTGAATGTGCCCGACACTGTTGCTTGGCTGACCTTGAGCTGATGAGTGTCCTCCAGCCACTTGATCAGCTCTTTCTGTGTGGCACCAGGATGATCTTTCTTGTACCGTACGAGGGCGAGGCGGACCTCGTCCGTCATCATGGTGTATTACTGACCTTTCTTCGACATGGAGAAGACTTTGCGCATGAGGATGTGACGAGGTGGTACTTGCAACGCGGTTCCTGAGGTGGACCCACACGCAAACATGGGTTTTTTTTTTTGTGGAACGTCCCACGGCACGCGAGTACGAGCAGCCACAAACTAACGCCCTATCGGTACAAACGATAACGATAACAAAAAGGAAAACATGTGTGTATGATACTGTATGTACTGTACCTGCCTAAAGTGATAACCTGTATAAAGTGATATCCTACCTCTGGTCCCAATAATATCACTTTAGACAGGTTTTACTGTAACTCGAACTAAAAAATTGGAAGGTCGAATTGGAACTGAAATCTATACCATAGAATCCAAAACCGAAAATTTGTTGCCAATCAAGAATTCGTTTCCCATAATTAAAATCCAAGATTTGGAGTGAACAACCAAAATTCCTAACTCAAGGTCATTACACGAGTTAAACAAAATTGTTGAATCAAGGATAACTAATCAAATTTTGAATCCAAAATATCCAATAGCTGATTTCTATGCTACAAAATTAGTTGTTAATGTTGTCAATGGGGAATTGATGGATGAAAGTAGAACATGTCTTCTAGCATCCATTTGCATTTTTTATTTATTCCTTGAAATAATATCCAATGGAACCAAAAATAGAGCATTAGCGAACCAATGCCACATTTCGGCAATGACACGTTTTCAAATTACTATGAAAAGGTATAATGAACAACCTGAATTGGTGTCCAAGAACCAATATTGCATTTTGCAAACAACTTGGCTATTTTTGGAAATAACTTAGTTGGCCCACCAAATATAAATGTGGGACCCTTTCTCCCATTTCACCTTTTACATTTTTTTTTCTCATCCCTCTCAAGTCACTCCTAGAGTGTAGAACTTCGACAGATCCATTAAGAAGTTAATTTTCCACAAAATGAGAAGAGGAGTGAGCAAGGAAGAGGTAAAAAAGCTCTCACATCAAAAGAGATAGGCAAAAAATTGTTTTAGAATAGAAAGTTACTTTACAATAAAAAACTATTGTTGAGCAAAACGAGGAAGAAAAGATAATCGAAATGGAGACAAGACCAAAAATTAAGAGAAAGTGAAAAATTGTAAATCTTTTTGGTGGAGGTAGGATTATGTTTAGCTAGATGGACAAGTTCCAGAACTAATTAGTTAGCAAAGATGTAACATGGGCATGTATGATCGGGCTTTTCGATTTAAGGACCCTTAAGTCGACACCCATTCGACATTTGATCAAGAAGTTTTTATAGCCAATAGTTCGATTAAACATAGACATAATATAATCTATGGTGTAAGGAGTTCTGGTCATAATTATTGAAAATCATGTTGTAAAGATGTTATGTTTACCACAAACTAGAATCGCCCACAATGCGTTTTACAAAAGCTACGAACCTTTACATTCAGATGGCCCCCTTGAAAGCATTTGTGTAGAAGGAAGGCTGGAGGGTTTCCCAACTTAAAGGGAAGTATGTCGCCCAACTTTTACCGTTGATTCAAGCGATCTCACTCAAGGGGACTCGCGAAATGTATGTTAACAAAAAGTTCATGTTTCTAGTGGCCTTTATCGAACTTCAAAAATTGGTAAATTAGGCTCAAGTGTAGATGCCTCAAAGGTTTTGAGTGAACAACATATCGTTGGAGCTTTAGATATACACATGAAGATTGATACTCTATAATTTGGTGTAAAAGCAAATAAAGATTTGTACAAATTGTTGGAAAGGGCATGGCAACTTGCTTTAGGAAAGCAAGTTGATAGTGTGATTAGTGCTCAAGGTGTGGTTATTCGCATATGAGCATCAAAGCAATTTGTAGATGGAGTTTTGTCTGGTGGTGGAGATAGTGGGGGAAGGCTTGTGTTCAATGACACAAGAGAATTTTGTAGGAGCTTGTAGCTAGATGAAGGTAAGAATTATTTTTTTGTTGATAACATCTTTGCACAATTTCTGGATCCAAATAAATAAACATTACTATATGATTTTTAAAAATAATGACAAACATCCTCAAAGTCATCTACACATATGGATCGTGAATTTTTGCTTGTTTTTGTGGATTATTTTTTTGTGAAATTGAACTTTGTAGTATGATGGGCAGGGAACATAATTATTTATATGCATCACTTGATAGTAGAAGTCAAGTTGTGGTAGGTGTTTATGTCATCAAATTGTCCAAAAGGCATGAAAGAAAAATGGTTTTATTTGCAACTCTTACCTAAGGGGTTGGACCAAAAGATGTAAATTTGTTGAAAAAAAGGAAGAAGCTCATGTTGTTGTGAAAGAAGAAGTTGAAAGGGGATGGATAGAAATCAAAGATACAAACATGGCAGAAGTTCAAAGGGAGATGGAGATGGATACTAATGTAAGTTGGTAGAACCAATCCATGAAGTTGTAGTAGGAAAAGGGCTAGTAGGTGTTTTGAGCTTATTGTAAGAGAGAGGAACTTTGAAGGAAACAATTGATTGGGGTGGACAAGAAAAAAAATTTGGAATTGTTGATGAGTCCAATAATGTTGTTGGTCAATGAAATATCCTCTTAAACCATTGATGAATTTGGTTGAACAATATGATTTTAATTAGATTTAACCCTATTTATTTTAATCTACTTTTGGTGGTTGTTTCCTAGCCTTTTGTTCAATATTAGCTTCTTAACCATTAAATCATGCATCATTCTTAGGAGCAAAACACTTCAATTTTTATCCCCAACTTATAAGGTTTATGGTCAAAAGGTTATGACAATCATTAATGGATTGGTTTGTTTCCATATCAATAGCAAGGAATGTTTCATATTTATCATCTAATATTGGGGTTTTGATTTGGAAGTTGTGTTTACATATGACACCAAAGGAGGCATTTTAGTTCAACTTTCACACAAGTCCCATGGAAAAAAACCAAGAAATACAAAGTAAGAGAAGTGGAAAAAGTAGTTTGAAAAGGAGAAAAAATAAAAATAAAAATCAATATCCGTTTTCCACAGTTTTACATTTTGGTCATTATGTTTGCTTCACTTTCGAAATTAAACTCAAAATTCTTAAACATCTCTTCAATACATATAGGTACTTTGCCATATTACTAAGCCACTTATATTGAAATTGTTGGAACTTAATCTAATTTCAATTACATTAAGTTCCAAGAATTTCAATATTAAATTATAAAATATATAAAAGAGTCAAACAAATAGATAGATAAGTGAGCAATTAAATACATACCTCTACACATATATTTACATATGTTTTATTTTGTTATGCTGAAATCTCCCAAACCATGGCGCTTCATGCCACACTCTTGATATCTTCGAAAAGCTCTCAATGAATAAGGGTGCATTGGACTTGATTTGAAGCTATGGTGTAAAGCTATTGATTATTGAATTATTTTTTTAATGAAAACTAAATAAAATCGAAACTGAAAACAGTATTGGAATCTGGGGGCGTTGTTGATGCTGTTGGAAAGCCCTTGGAAAGTCAGATTTAACAGAGTTTATTCCACAATGTTTCAGAGCTAAGGTGCACAATTTTCAGAGCTAAGGTGTGGAAGATATTGATATGCGAGTGGACTTGCTGTTGGAAATTCAAACAAATTGTAAAAGTTGGGTTTGGAAGCCCTTGGAAAGTCAGATTTAATAGAGTTTATTCCACAATTTTCAGAGCTAAGGTGTGGAAGATATTGATATGTGAGTGGATTTTGCTGTTGGAAATTCAAATAAATTGTAAAAGTTGGGTTTGGAAGGAAAAATCAGTTAAGCCCTCAATGTGTTCACACTTGGGGCAATGACACAGGCTACACTAATATATCTACATATGTACTCTTTCTATTTACAAGCGACCTTTTGCAAAAGTACCTTTACTTCACAGCTTATCTTACATTCTTTTGACAGGACTTTTCATTGGTTGTCTTATTAAAATTCCCAAGACCAATACTCAAAAACCCAATTCCCACTGAACCCCCAAAAATACTAAAACCTCCTTGGAATTTTGTAGTGTACCTAGTATGAAGGCACGTTATTGCGTGTGATTTTGCCTACATGAAGGCCAGACATTTCAAAAAATGGAATGCTTGCTTCTGTTAGCATTTTGTTTTTTTTTGAAACATGTACTTTTCTATTTTATCTTTTCTCCTCCATGATACCCACCAAGTATCACAGGGAAAAAAACAAAACCAAAAAAAAGGAAAAGAACCACGTAATGCTTGCTTCCATGGGAGTTTTGTTTTTTCCAAACACCTGCTTTTATATTTTATGTTTCTTCCTCCATTATACTCACCAAGTAGGTAAATGTATTTCAAGCTGGAAATCCAAATCTGTTTGAATTCACTGATTGTCGAACACTGAACCCTCTTACACCAAACACCCATATCTTCCCCATTCCTACACTGGATTGAGCAATTTTTGTGGCATTGGAACGGGGTTGAGGGCAAAAAAATGTTCTTCGAGCTTCAGAAGCAAAGTAAGGATTAGACCTCCTTTGACTTCTTAAGTGTTCGCTCACTGGCAGATTTACACTATCACCAAAAAAAACAATTAAAAAGAAAAGAAAAGAAAAGAAATCCAAGGAGTCCTTATGCAGGATAAAGCCCTTGACCCGTAGGCTTTATCAGAATGGGGCCCACATAAAAACATCAATTCGTCTTTTTATTGGAGGAGAGGGTGAAATAATTGACGACCCAAATTTGCAAATTACACAAAGTATGTCTTCTTCAGTTTTCAGAAGTTCGCAGGTTTGAGTAGTTTTCAGGAGCTTCGTAGTTCGTTGTTGTTTGCGTGATTCTGGAAAAATGCACAGTTGTTGTTGTAGTTGTTTTTCAAGCGCTTGAGTTTTATCTTTCATCGTCGAAGAGACGGACGAAATGGGTAGACAATCTTGTCGTCCTGTAGGAGGAGGAGGTGGAGGTGGTGGTGCTGCAGCAGGAACTGTGCTAGTTTTCTTTCGTTCAAGCTTATTATTCTTGTTCCTGTTTTTCTTGTGCGTTATGGGTGCTGCAGTAGCAGCAGTAGACAACACAGCACGAGAACTAGTACCAGCTACAGCAGCATCAGTGAACCATAACAACAATCTCCCAGTGGTGGAGCTTCTGGAATCATTTGTGACCGCAGAAGAAGAAGAAGAAGACTGCAGGGTTTCAGATAAATCTCTACCAAGCTTTTCTTCAATTGTTTTAGAACAACAGCGAAGAAGTGAGTATCATCATTCTAGGGTTCTAAGAACGTTATTATTTCAATCTGATGGGAAAGAGGACAAGACACTAGAATCCATTGAAGAAAACCAAGAAGAAGAAGAAGAGGAGGAGGTAGAATCCGCACCCTGGGTTGTTCTTTCAGCATCATATTAATACTTTTTAGCATAGGAAAGTTCTGTTTCAGTATATGCTCAGTTGCATGAGATTTCATGGCTGCATGAGAAAACTTCACAATTGCGATCTTTGTGTTCAATTGTTTGGACGGTCATGTCATCATCATCATCACCACATGATCCTCCTACCATCATCCACATTGCTGATTTGCTTAGTGATGGTCATGAAGTTACCTACAGCATTGTGCCTGTTTTCTTCTTGACATGGTTATTGCTACATGGCATTTTGAAAGCATGGCACAACAGTTACGGAGGCAATTGAAATTTGGATTTGAGGATTGACTACTTTTTGCTTGGTGCAGAACTCTCGCCCCATGCTGAAGAAGTACCTGACCAACATTGACAACAGTGAGGAAGTGGCGGGAATTTTGGTAACCCTTTCTGAGGTGGGCATCACTTATGTGAAAGAAGTTTTGGTGAATCAGATACTGAGTGACATTATACCGCTGGCACTTCCGGATATACATTTGCAAGTGAAAGCTCCAGTTGGACTGGTTGATACCACCATTACTCGGCTTGAGTTATCAGGTGCTAATGTTTCTCACTCTGATGTCAAGTTGGGGAAGACTGCAATTACGGTCTCTGCTGAGAATATCAAGGCAAAGATACACTTTCATTGGGTGTACCAATATACTTCCAGTTATATCCCATTTCCTGTAACAGATGGAGGATGGGCTGATGTGGAGGTCAGTTCTTTTTGCTCCCTTTTCTATTTCCATGACCAAGTTATATAATAGCAATGGCTTACCTTTGGTCCATGATGATGATGCAATGTTGGCTCATATGAAAGAGAAGACTTAATGCTACCCATGATAGGGGATGTCAGTGTTGGGACAAAAGAAAATGCAAAAGATTGCATCTCTTCTGTACCTTGAACCAGAGAAAATTTGATGGGTTTATTTGGACAATTTCATGCTACAGGATTGTTCTCAACATCCCTAGCTTGTTCATTTAGTAATAATAGCATCACATTTGTTGGTTTCTTTGCTAAACCCTATCAGTGAAGAAGACCACAAGGGCATTGAGGTTTTGTGGTATTTTCAGGTGACAGGCATGCAGGCTGGTGCTACTGTCATGTTGCAAGCACAGAATGGAACTTTGCGGGTAATTCTTCTGGAGCATACGACTTCTATTCAGAATCTGGACATCCAGTTGCATGGCGGTGCTTCCTGGCTTTACCAGTGGTAATTAACTTATCCTTCTAGGATGCAGTAAATGGCTATGTTGTCTTATTGTTTGCATCTTGTTGCAATAATTCACACATGGTACTAGCTCTAAGAAGCATTCCCAGGTTTTAGTTATGATGTTGCATACTGGTCACTGACTTTTGCTGTGATTGAAACTTCTCCTGTGTAATTTTTGTTTTTTCCTCTGTTTTTAGCATTGGCTTTCCTCTTTTTCTTGTTCGCTGACTTGTTTGCCTGATGCAAAATTCCTATCTGTTATTGGTTCATCTCTCAATTCTATTCAGGTGTCAGTTGTAAGTTTGGAGAAGTTCTCAGTAATTCTGAACATATTCCAAACCAGGTTTGTCTATGCATTTGATGATGAAATCCGCGCAGAAATTGAGTCAGCCATCTTGACAACAATCGACACATGGGCTGGAAAGTTGGATGCTCTCCTTATGGAACTTCCACGAAGTCTCCCAATTGATGACACATCTGCAATTGATGTTGCACTTGTTGAGGATCCTTTTTTGGGTCCGAACTTTTTGACTGTATGTGCAAATGGTGAATTTGTTTCTTTGAAGAAACCCACTGTTCCCCCACAGCCTGGCCATTCCTTGCACCCAGGTATCATCTGTAGTGAATTGGAAAAGATGGTCACCATTGCTATAAGTGATTATGTCATCAATTCAGCTGCCAAAGTCTATTTTGAGGTATGTTCCTCTCTTTTTGGAGTTGATAATGTACTTAGTCTTTGGCTTTCCGTTTCTCCCTTTCCATGAGCCTCTCGGGTTTGATCTGTCCTTTCTCTGGTTTTACCCATATTCTCTTCAAGCTATTGATACATGTTTCTTTTTTTATTCTGCTTGTCCTACTGCATTTAATTTTGCATTCTCTTCTCATTGTTATTCTCCTCAATCCCCTAGCTCTTGGAGCTACCCACAAAGTTATCAAACTGTCCTTGGTCACACAACCCCTTTGAAGGCATGTGAATGCAACAATGCTAATGTTCTTTTTCCCCCTACCCTGTTCTTTTCACCCCTCGTTTTGATTTCAGCAGTGTTGGCTTTCTCAGGCAGGGGTATTGGATTGGTTGGTGGATGAGTTACCTCAAGAGTCAATATTAAACACCGCCTTCTGGAAATGGATTATACCACAGCTGTACAAAAAATATCCAAATGACGACATGGTGCTTCACTTGTCTGCCTCTGCTGCACCTCAAGTTGAGCTTACGAAAGATGGAGCAAAGGCATTGGCAGTTGCTGATGTGACAGTTCTTGTCAAGACTGGCAATGGTTCAGTGCCTGTAGCCTGCTTATCCATGGTAGGTATCCTGTTCATTGTATTGGTTTGATAAGTTGTTCTCAAAGGTATATACAGTGGTATTTAGTGAACCATTCTGGCATCAAGGTGTACTATTTGGGCTGCAGTATGTGATGCTCATGAAGCAGCATTCTTGCAAGTAATGCTGGTGGATATGCTTGTTGTACAAAAAAAAGGGTTCTAATTGAGTAGGTAGGGTGTGGAAAAACATTGCACATTCCATGTGTGACCTTTTAAAGTACCACCTTGTATGTGTGTTGTAGGTGCTGAAATGACACTTGGGGGGCCCTTTTGTTACAGACTTTGTCAATGGATGCAATAGCTGGCCTAGATGGGATCAATGTCACAGGAGAAGTCACTCTGAATGATCTTACCCTGCAGCTGAAATGGAGTGACATTGGGACATTCCCTGTCAAACTTTTGCAGGTACTATTAAATGCTTGTCTTTTGTTTTGTTGTTTGTGCCTTCAGTTGTCAGGCTGACATCAAATGTGCTCTAGCCTCTTCATACACATGTTTGCAGTTTTACAGAACATCACTAATACATGTCAAGAATTGGTGAACTATGGTGTCTGACAGTTGCCCTCTGGGTGTTACCTTTTTTCTGTGCAGCCAATGGTGCGCACGGTCTTGTCAAAGGTAATCATACCCATATTGAATATCAATATGAAGAGGGGGTTTCCACTACCAGTGATCCCAGCAATTGACCTCCAAGATGCAGATGTCAGATATGATGATGGCTGCATCCTTATTTGTAGCAATGTTTACTACAAGAGCGGCTACATCAAAACCTTCACTCTGCCTTCGGGTAAACTATATTTGCAAAATGTCTTTTCTTAATGGAAGGTAAAAACATCATGTTTGGGACTTCCAAGACATGCAACAAGATTATATTCTGCTGAAAGAAGCAGAGAACACATGGCTGATCAAAGAAGCTTGGGATGTAATGCCCTATCATGGTGTGTTTGGGCACAGGTATGAATCTGCATTTTACTCTTTCGATTTGAGATGTTCCTAAACTTTCCAAAACCACCAATTGCCCTAAGCACTTTGTCCCTGACTGATTTTAGAATGTAGTAGTACACTTATGGAGGTGTACAACAATATTAGGAGGAATATCAGTAAAGGGCATTTGTTCCAGAGGTAAATGAGCCCTAGTGCATGGATAGTGTAGAATAAGCAGCATGCAAAAGGTGTTGTTGTAGTGATGGATTTGAAGTGATTTGACTTGTAAAATATGACAAGGTGGTTTACACTAGTAATTATTCCATCCAGTGGACATGTCCCTCTTATTATGTGAAGGTTTACAGAATGCATCTTGTCAGACCATTTTGTTGTAAGTATATTCCAGTTAGTTCTCTTTTATGAAAAAGGTGTAGAGGATACATGTTTGAGCATTTTGTGGTATGTATATTCCAGTTAATTGCTGGTAATGTTGATGACTGATGGAAATTGAAGATTATGCTCATTTTTTGTTGCCTTAGATAAACTGCTCACAGTCTGGTGGTATATGACATGGCTGCTGAGCAATTTGTTAGTTTGGCAACGGAGTTCTGGCTCTGGTGGTTGAAAAGACACTCTTACAATGTGGATCTGAAAGGATGCAGTCTGGTGATATGTGGTATCTATAAATACAAGAGTGGTGCAAATTTGAACAATCCTAGAACGAAATCATGTTATAATGCTTTCTTAGGGTTTTCAAGGTCCCCTTACAACAACCACTGTTTCCTTGGATTAAAGGGAAGAGATTCAATTGAGCTAAGTCCTGGTGGAAGTACACAAAAACATCAAAGATTGAAGGTTAAAACAATTATTGAGGGACAGAGTTTCCATTATAGCAATGCAAAGAACACTTTAAAAGAAAACTTTAATGTCCGTTAGATATGAAAGAACCCTCACAGGGCACTGTGAATCTACTGACTCATAAGAATGAGCACTTCATACAGAATGATTGAATGTATTTATAACGTTTTGGGAAAAAAAAACAGTTCAGCAACTGGATTTACTACATACTACGTATCACAACTGTTGCCATCATAATCCAGGTATGCATTTTGGAGCTAGCAGAAATTCAATCTTTCAAGTGAACATGAAATATGCACATAATTCTAGCAATTCCTCTTAATGCACGTGTGACAAAGTTTTTCAAATGGGAGTTTCTTAGCTGTGGTGTAGCATCATGTCGGAGGGCGTCTGCAAGTGAAGAAAAGCCATGATGAATGTCCTTTGAGGAGCCATCATGCTCCATCACTGGGACTTCACAAACTTCAAGGAGTTTTGCCTTGTGTGGGGGGTTAAGTGCCCATTGCATGGCCCAGATGGCTAGTGGCCTCATGTATGCACGTGATCTGTAGTAGCCATCAATAGTCCATGCTTCTGGTGTTTGGAAACTGTACCTGTTAACAAAATACACTAGAATTTCTTGAACAAGTTCAAAGCTTACAACAAATGTGAGATCCCTTCCTTTGACACATTTAGTCATAATATCCAGAAGCCTCCACATCAATAAGCTGAAGGAAGCACATGATCAAGCACAACATATTATGAAGGTCATGGATCCATTACCCAAGGTCAGACCAGCCTGCAAGAAACACACCCTCAGCTACAGTGAATGCTTGGTCCTTCATGCCTTCTTGTATCATGGCGGCAGCAATGGAATACGTAACACCTGTCCAAATCTCCCGAGATTGCATACATGTTGTATCAAGTGTTCCATTAGGGTGCATTCCATTCATGGCACCAAACTTACCACCTTTGACTTTCATCACATTGAAGTCATATATTTTCTGAAATGTGCTGTGAGATTTGTTGTTGTCAACAATGGGAGGCAGCTCTAAAGCCCGAGAATACCATTGTCCAGCCATCTGATCTGCCTGCAATGTAAGTATCACACAGATTTTTGTAATCAGACAAAATGTGGAGCTCTACCTGCAGTAATCCTGACCTTCCACTCCAGAAGAAAAAACCAGTTCATTGCACTTACTACAACCAACAGGACTCACCTGAATCACATTGCTGTCACCGCTTGTACTAGAATCATAATTGAAGTAGGAACCATTCCATAATTTCTTCTCATACACTTCCTGAGCTTGGCAGAATTTTGCTCGAAAGTACTGTGCAGTCTCCTTATCTTCTACTATGTCTGCCATGGCTGCAGTTGCTTGGAGAGCAGCCAACCATAATCCCCCACAGTAAGCACTAACACCATGCACAGACCAAGCATCATATGTCTGGTCAGGGAACCCATCATTTTCAATCATACCGTCCCTGTTTCTGTCAAATTGGTCCATATATGCCATAGCTGCAAACACCGCAGGCCACACTGCCCTTGCAAATACTGTGTCTCCTGTTGCCACCACATCCCTGTATACCTGGTTTATAAGGCAAAAAATTCAGTACCTTCGTGACATGATTGATGATGCCAGGGAAAAATTCTGCTGGGATCTGAGGGAGGTTACTCTTTGTATATTTTATGAAGGATGTGAGATAAAGGAATAAAGGGGCCATTTTTCATATGCTATGAAATAATAGAATATTAAAAAATTATTTTTTTATTAAAATTGGGAATATTTTAGATATATTTCAGGTATATTTGCAAAATCCAATTATTGGCACCTTATTTATATTGAAGTGAATTATGAAATTTTCTTTTTTTCGATTATGTTGCACCTTATATCTTTTTGCACATCATTTGGGAAAAAATAGAAGTAACCTCCCCTAAGTTGGGATGCCACAACTGCAACAACCTTAGATAGGAATTTCAGGAGAGAAATCCAACAACCTTGGAGGGAGTTGTAATAATATCAAATACCTGAAGCACAAATTTTGGGTTGAGATCCTTCCAGCGACTGGTATCATGAATATTGTATGCATTGACTTGTACCCATGGATTGTGTTGACCGAGATCATGTGGCACAGCACCAAAAACTTTTCTGATACCTTTTCTTCCATTATCCAGGAACATAACTTTCTCTCTATCATTGGAAAGAGTGGCAGCTGCAAAATCTCTTTGCAGGTTGAGCTCGAGCTTAGGGAAAAGAGATACAAGAGCAAATGAGGCATAAAAGTGCACATCATATGTACACCACATTATGTACTCCAGGCCTTCCAAATAAAGAAACTGACCCACATTTTCTTCTCCTTTCTGAAGAAGAGCTAAACCAGAAGGCAGTCCTGCTTTTGATCCATCTTTTGGATCATGAGTCATTGCTGCCTGCACAGCCTTCAGTAGCAATACCTCTGTTCTCTCTATTGGTGCAAGCTGCTTTGTATTATTCTCTACTGCCTCAATTATCTTTGCTGTCTCCATATTGATTGAATTTTTGAGAACTCGGGAAGCAGGAGTTGAGTTTGCCAACAAGATATTTGAGCCTGCTTCAATTGCTGCTTGACCATCTGCACCAGAGAGCAACACAGTGGTATATGGACCATGAGAGTTCTTGCATCAGTGGGGTGAGGGAGTTGGGCGATGGGCAGTGTGGGAGCTGAGACAAAAGGGAAATTAGTTTACATAAGTGTAGTAGGATCATGCATTGCTGAACACATATTGATCATTCCTACCTGTCCAAACTGTGCCCCCAGCAACCAGATAATACAACTCATTGAAGAGAGTAATACGGTACCTGAAAAGTACCCATGAACACCCAAATCAACATCAAAGTTAATAATTGTTTTTGAGAAGAAAGGAGTACACAAATCAGTCCATTTTGGTCCTTTCTTTAGAAGTTTCTAGAAGATTGTATCAGGTCCCCTTGTGTTCACTGCAACATTATCACTCAATGAGACCTTAACCTACTTAACTCCCAAATTGGTGAGCTTCAGTGTAACACACTTGTTGCAAAGCCTCTCTATATATGGTTGGGGTTAAAAATGGGGTATAATGAGCAGGCAATGCATATTGAAGCACACTTAGGTAACCTTGAAACATGTTGATGTGGTATATTAGGATTGGTTGCTCTTTTTTATTTGGATTGATTATAGTGTTTAAATATTGCTTGAAAGAATTGATTATAATTCTCAAAAAATACTTTTTGGATAAGTTCATCCTCGTTAGATTCATTTCAGATTTATTCTAATGTTACAGTGAGAGATCAGAAGTATCATTATGTAAATATATCACATATTTTCAACACTAACCTAGTCTGTAATTGAAAACGATGTAAAATAAGCAATTGCTATAGTGCTCTATAACTACGAATGTATCACCGGGGGTGAGTTTGAAAGCCACAAGTCAATGTGTTGCGAAAACAACTAAGTACCTATTAGTCTATTTCTGATTTATGCAAAAAAATTAGCATCTCTAATGACACTGAAGTAGTAGCAACCTTTTGAGAAGAGATCATCAAGGCACTGTACTCACCATTCAGGTAAGGTTTCATCCCTTAGGATTGGTTGCTGCCAATCTTCAATGGCAACCTCCCACTTTCGATAATCTGTATGCATCACGTAGTAAGCAGAGGAGTGTAGTAAATTTCTTTCTATTCACAAACTCAAGTTCTGAAATCCAAGTTAATGTCCAATGTAAGATTTCTTAGTAGTTCAATGAGTCTTAAGTACCAAGAAGTGCATCATGTGCAAGCTTTGAAGCAGCATGGCCCTTGGTACCATAGAACTGTGTATATCGCCTGCAATCAACGCGAAATATGTGGTTACTAATTTATCAGGTAAAAATAAACACAAATTTGGCATTCTTTTGAAGTGACCAGAAGCGCACCGGTAATAGGAAGTTCCTTTCCCGAACTTGGCTTCTGGAGAATCCCATGCCAGTGCAAAGACAACCTCTTTCTTTTCATTTGGAGGTATTAGGACTTGAGCTGCAAGAGCTGCACCAATAGATGCACCTTTTTGTGAAGGCTTGGAGATGCCAGAATGCCAATTTCCACTATCAAAGGCACCCTTCTGCAAAAGAGAGAGGACAAAAAAAGCATGTGTTGTTATAGCTGTCAAAAGACCGACCAAAATATAACATAAAGATGTAAGGCAAACTTTAGCTGCACTTGAGTACATGACTTGGAAGTTTTTTTCATCAAAATCAACAACATTGCCAGCCACTTCAACAAAGACATGGGATCGATCACATTCAACATGGAAGCTTGACCTCCTCTAAGTGCTTCAAGAGCCTTTAAGAACCAAATAAGCCATCCTCAAGCAACGCTCACTATTTGCTTCCACATCCATCACTGTACAAAAGAGTTGAAGAATGACACCTGCGGATTTGATGCGGATGTCTGGCTCGCACAAAGTGCAAAGAGCAACAGACAATTTCCAGTTGAAGATAACATGTCAACAACATAAGACAATAGCCAACAATATAAAAGAGGAGCTCAAGGGATCATACCTCCTTCATTTCCCCCCACATCGCCTTTGCACTGTGGTCACCCTCTTTATCAAGAATTGAGAAGCAGGGAAATGTTGATATCGTTACGCCCTGCGTCTCCTTGGCTGCAATTGCAAATGTGACTGGGCGGCCTCCTTTAGCAGCTGTCCTGCAGATTTCCCAACCTAATTATTAGCAAAAAAAATTATATAAGCTACTTCGATAATAGATATTAACTAGCAGAAAGATGGGTTTGAAGCTTGTTGAACTAGTTTTCAATGGCTGATCAATGCTTTTGTCATGAATTCAGAAAAGCGAAGAGTGTAACGGACTTGTTTTCATGGGAACCAAGTTACTCTTATCTCTTGTTAGATTGGTGCAAGAATTCTCCTAAATACCTGACAAAGCTCTCTTAGAGAAAACAACGTTCATAACCAAATGTTGTCTTTCTAGATCCTAACGGCCGATATCAACTGAAACTTGCATGAACATGCATGCAGGGTATCAGATCTGTCACACAAGCATCGATGTGAAATTGGGTGAAAAGGTAGAGACTTGCTCATGATGAAGGTGCACACCGCGTACTCCATCCTCATCCCTGGAATCACCAGAACCATCAAGAAATTTTTTACTTATTTTTCCTCAAACCCCCCCAATAAGGAACCCTTCAAATCATTTGGGTGAGATTTCTAACCCTTGTTAATTTTATAGTAAATGCTCTCATACTTGTCTCTGTGTAGGCATCGAGTAAACATCTTGTACATAGTAATCCTGAGAACAATATCAGCATTCAGCTTTTGGTATATGGGAATTGTGACTAACACATATGGTTCGTTGAAGTGTCCACCTGTTGAAGCAGAAGTTCCACCAATTGAGTTCTGTCACAAACCCAGTGTCCACAAGACCGAGATCAGCACACTTGAACTGCCATGTGAGATTAGTTTGAGAGATTTGAGTCCACTAAACACACAAATCAAACAAGAATTGAAATCCTCAAATGTTTGTACACGTTTGTCCGCATCTGTCACAGTGTCACGAGGCTCCAAACTATCCAGGCAATTTTTAGGCCCCATTAATGCTGCTGAAGAACTTAGGGAGGTTGCTCTTTGTATATTTTATGAAGCATGTGAAATAAAAAAGATTTTAAAAAATGGTATGAACTTGTAATAAAATTAAGAGAATATTTGATTAAAGCCGAAAATATTCTAAATATATTGAATGAAAGCACACTATGGTGGTTAAAGATTGTTGTTATAAATAATATTTTTTAAAATGATGTGTTTTTGAACTTTTACTAAGTTAATTTTGAAATGATTTTTTGTAAATATTATTTCAAATAAGGTAGTTCAACATTCAAAGAATAAGATAGTCTTAAATTTTTTTGATATTAGATGATTGAAAAATATATGATTGAAAAAATTGTAATCATGCCGATATATTGCAAAGTGCAAATATATTTTAAAATTATTAAACTAATTATCAAATTTAACTTGATGAAATATTTAATCATAGATTATATATGAGTTTGTCCCATTTCAATTTTATATGAACAATTTCAATCATGTGATTTCATAAAAAAACATTTGAATAAATTTTTCATTCCTAATTTAAAAAATAATTACCATTTGAAAAATAACAAGAATTATGTTGAAAGATTTGTGTTAACAATCAATTTTCAATGTTTCTCAAAAAATTAAATAAAATGAAAAAAATCTGTTTCAAAATATTACAAAATATATTAAAAACCGAATACATTTTTAATCCCCTAAAATGTAGCATCGTAATGTGCTTTCACCTTATTCTGAATATATGCTTCTAATCCAATTCTTGGCACAGTATTTATATTGAAATGAATTATAAAACTTACTAATTATCATTAAGTTGCACCTTGTATTTTTTAGCATGTCATTTGAAAAAATTTGAAAGGAACCTCCCCTGGCTGAAGAAATTAGGCATAAAGAAGTAGCGTATAAGTCTTATATCATAGCAAGTGGAACTCTTAATAGAGAGCTGGAACGATGACTTACTGCCCATGTGAAAAGGAGGCTCACATCTGCATTTTCATTTCCTGTGTTGACGAGCTGCAACAAAAAGGGTCAATGTGCACCTGGCTGATCAAATGGCAAACTTACAGATAGGATACATCACCAGATTCAAGATTAACCCACCAAAGAATTGTGAATTATACAAGCTTTGTGGAGCGGTGGTTTCTCACCACATATGAAAACACGCACACCGGGAAGCTGCTTTCAGTGTAGTTATGAGGTATGAATGGAGATATCTGTCGGCATGAGATCTTCAGATCTGAATCCGGTTCACCTGCAGTGTGATTGATCATACAATTGAGGAGTGATATGCTAAAAGGGACAACCCAGAAACTATTCAGAAGATATGAAATCGACAACTGGATCAACATCGCAATGGAGATAGAATTTGCCTCTAACTAGCTTGGGAAAACTGCATCGTCTAGGAGCCTGATGTGAGCAGATCTTATATAATCGCAGTAAACAGGCAAGGAGTAAAATTTGTATGAACTACACGAGCAACAAGAGATCTTACCATCGTATATTGTCCAAGCTCGAGGAAAAAGAGCATGGTATGTAGAATACTGACCATTTAAGTTCCAGTCCCAAGATAAGATGCCTGACTTCTTGTCCTCTCTACAATCAAAAGAATACAATTTGGGTCAAACCTTCCAATCTTGAAGGGGGATTTTTTGAAACACTATAATTTTATAGACAAATTGAGGTTTATGGCAGGTTGAGAGAACTTAGAAGGTCCAGGATCAACCAGTTTTATGTCACGAAGAACTTCAGATTTCTAAATGCTATCGTGCAAATATAACCTTTCAAGGTCCTGAGGACGACCAGGAGAAAGAACTGAAGAAATCTTTGTCTGCTTCTTAGCACCCCCATCTGCTTTGTCACGCGTGACAAACACCTACCCAACATTCAGCAAGAGGTTGTCAGAGCACTGTTACGCTGTAATTTGAGCTTCAACATTGTAAGTTATAGTTTGTGTTCTTGAAAATTCTTAGACCATTTACTTAATTCTGGATTGAACTGTTCCTTTTGGAGTTTTTTAACCTGGTGATTGGATCAAGTTTTCTACAGGAAAAATATTGCTAACATCTATTGGTTGAAACAAAACATTATTAATATGTGTTGTTGCATCATCTAGTGATTCCCAAATCAAAATTTCTCTTCAGTTTTTGAATTTTCAAATGGTCAATTGTTAATTCTGAACTGAAAAGCTCAGAGTCAACTAAATATATGCAACCAATTGTATTCCTGGTCATGATCTAGAAGAATCCATGCCATCTTCTTCACTTGCAATAAAGACAGTGACATCATCATGTGTCGGCTGTGAATATATGGGATTTCACATAATACTAATTTATGAAGGTGCCCAAGTTTGAGATGAGGGGAATTCAGGCTGAAAGTTTACAGAGAATTGGTTGGCCAACACGGGGGATTCCTCACATACACCTGGGATCAGCTGCCACCGATTGAATTCACCTCTGAAGCCCCGGCCTATACTTCCACCTCTGCACATCAACTATGATGTCAAAAGGTTACATAGTATATCCATTCTCAAGATTGTAGAAAAAAACTTCACAAAAACAATTTGAGAGTAACCTGCAGTGTGTCAGTTCTAGCCAGACCCAAAACACACACAGTAAGAATGTGAACTGCAATCACATTACATTACTCCAATGTGGAGATGTGATTCCTCTGAAAACAAATGTGGAACTTGGGCTAGTGAACATCGTGCGGACAAAAGATTCGAAAGGACAGTCGCAATTGTAGGAAAAGAAGAAAGTTTCCTGGCACTGACCCGATTCCACCAAGAGGTACCCCATGGCAGGCTGAAGGTTTTGGTCCCAGGGTAAAAGGGTCAATAGGAGGGGTCTGCACAGCCAAAGCTGGTAATCAGAGCTTACAGCAGGAGGAAAAAAAAACCATGGTCCAAAAGAAGCAAAATTTTGGTACCTAGCCCTTTAGATGAAAAATTATATCAGGACTTCTGCAAGGTTCATGATGCCAAATCTGATGGTAGATCTTGTACAAAACAAGTATGAAAGCATTTGTTACACAGACAGAAAATACAAGAATCTGCACTGAACAAGAATTTTCCTATGGTTGGAAGTTTGATACCCGTCCTTGTGCACGTTCTGATCCCACATAAAACAACATCCGCAATCCCAATGGTAACTGCCATTGCAGAGCCAAATAAGACAACAATCTTCAATCTGTTTTCATTTTCAATTTCTCAAACTCAATTGCAACAAATTTTAAGCATTGTTATATGGTACCATTAAGTTATATTTTTCTTGCTGACACATGATTTGCCAGGAGCAGCAGCACTTGAGCAAGAAAATACAAATTGGTCACATGCTCGTAGTTCTAAACTGGTGAAGGCCGGTGCAGTGGGGGCAAAAGATGATGTAAAGATCACCATGCTTAAAATCTCCATGAATGTCAGTGAAAATGATCTCAGAAAATTGACATGGCTGTTCAGCTTGCGTCGCCACGCCTGCTCTGGAGGAGCTCCAGGGTCATTATCCAGCTGCACCCCAAAGAAATTAGGTCATGCAAAGTAACATCAATTCAAACTTTAAAGTTGAGTAGTTTGGAACTTGACTCTTCTGCAACGGTCTAGATCCATCCGAGGTGCACACACATTATGACACAATGCAGCAAAATCTGCAGTGCTATCCATCCTCTTAATGCAGTTCAATTATTATCTTCCCTGGATCATCATACCCTGGCTTATAGAACTCTTAAGAAACTTGCACCTGATCAAGGATTCAACTCCAGGAACACACATCAGATTTTACTATATACTCATTAGTAAGTCTATATCATCGAGACATACCAAAGCCAGAGTAGGCTTGTCGACGTAGTCAGCAAGCGGCCAGTACGATGCAGACCTTGGATCATGATCATGCAAGATTGTCTTTCCAGTACTCCATGCATCTCCATAGAAAGCTGCCATGGCTGCACTGACGTATAACCAAACGATCTTCCTGAAGATGTTCCTTATTCCTTCCACAAATCGCTCTTATTTTCTCAGGTTAGATCATACATTCTAACCCCGAATATCCCAGTAGTACTTGGAGCAGCAGCAGCAGCAGATCTGGTGACGTATTTGCAGGAAGGTATTTTCAGATCAATGTCGAAGGAAGATTGATCACTCGCAAGTTATTTACAGTTAGAAAAGTTCGGAACAAACCGCAATTTCATTTGTAAATCTACAATATCGGAAGGCAGCAGCTGAGCTCTTTGCCATTACAACAACAACAACTGCAGCAGCTAGCTTGTTCCATGAGGAGGAGGAGAAGAGGAGAAAAGCTTCCGCTTCTTCCGTGAAGTGCAAATAAGCTATAATTTAAGACGTCTTTAACAAACAAATTTTTTTTCCCCCGGTGATCCACCACGTCCCCGCCGTCCGGCCCCATTGAAAAGTTTAGGAGAAGAAAGTTGCTCATCCGAGGTTGATAAAAAAATGATTCATATAAGCTTGTCCTGAACTCAACCATAATTAACGACGCGGCAAAACGACTGTAGCTAGTCTTATGTTTGAAGCTCTGACCCTTTCTACCAGAGAATTTCTCTGATAAAATCCTCTTAAGGTCCATATACCTGTAGTCCATATATCAGTAGTGGCCAACCGCCTATTCTGATGATCAGGTTGAAAATAAACTCGTTCGGACAACGAGGTGTTGACACGATCGCTACGTCCACTCAGACAAAAAACCTACATCCATCAGCAAACCATCTATAACAAGGAAAAACGCTAAAGTGCCGATGGTCACATATAAATTAACTATTGCTAAAATTAAGTAACAACGTACCCAAGTTCGAAATTTGCTCGGAGGCTAAAGGTTTAGGGTACTTGAATTGGGCACTTGAATTGGGGACAAAAGAAAAGGTCAAATAGGAGAAGGCTTGATTTATGGAAGTATCGAAGTATTGAACATGTGGGGGATATAGGGCCTCTTGGGTGTGTATGCTGGCTCACCTCATTGGCTGCCAGCAAATTCTATGTCCACCTCTGTTCTTTACCATTTTTGACCTATGGCAAGGGCACAAACTGCAGGACATTGAGGACGTAAATTAAAGAGACCCTTATTTGAAAATCCTAGAAACATGGGTTTCCTTCACCTTGGCTCCTCCTCATCAATGTTTTTTTTTCCTCATTCTTTTCTGTCGAAATTTTGGCCAAATTTAACAGTATATTGAGCAAGATTAATCGAATTTTGCACTAGGGAAAAAAATCCAAAAAAATCCCAATTTCTTTGTCGAAAACTGGTGAAATTTAGCCAGAAAAAAAAAGACTGTGAGTCCTCATAACGGGCAGGGCGTTACCAGGTTCTCCAGTCACTAGGAAAGCCGCCAGAAGCTGAGCCCGGTAGAACCCTGTCCGTTCCCTTGCGTAAAGGTCTGTCGTAAAATGGCCGAGTTAGGTCGTAACTATAAATAGATAGGTAGCAAATCCAGAATCGGCAACTGTGGTAGCGGATTCTGCCATTTAACAAGGTCCGGTAAACCGGCCGAATCGGCAGGTACTGGAGAACTCGGCGAAGGGGACTGGGAGACCCGCGCGCAGCGACGCCGGTGACGTATCGTGTCGAACTCGTGCATTGGAGACTGGGATCAGGACTGAAGAAGAATCTTAGGGGATAAAAATTTCAACGGAATACTTTTGTCTATGCGAGTCCCAAAAGCGATTAGCAGTCTAGGGATATTAATCACAAGCAACGTTTTTAGGATCCCTGTGGGACCATCAACAAAACCTTGAATTTCCCCGATGCAAACATGAAATCGTTTGTTTGACAATGGGAAAATACAACGATTCCTCTTTCTCACACACAATGGGAAAATTAGGAGAGGAAAATTGAAATATTGATCCCACGATTCCCTTGGAGATATTTCCAAAAATTTTGTTAACTCAACTTTAACTCGTTATAGGTTTCTACTCCTTTTTCTCTACAGGGAATGACAAAAAAGTTTCTTGTCAATCGTCGACCAAGGCGGAGAGAAAATGACTTAGATGATCCGACTTTTATTCTTCAAAGGTCTCTCTAGTTGATGCACTACTGAACGAAGCAAACGAAAAAAAAGAGGAAAAAAAGGGTAACACGGGTGAGATGCTGAAATCCACGAGTCAGAAGAAAATCTAGCCTTCCCAATCAAGCATCTGCAATCTCAAAATTTTATCTAGCACATAGAATAAGACACGCCATCCCCAAAACCTTGCACTCAAAGTTTTTAAAGATATTAAGTGTGCATGACGCATGATCGAGTGTGCAATCTTTCACTGAACGCCACAAAATGCAGCCGCTAGCTTCGTGTAATTAACACTCGACGCCCATTCACTGACCTTCAGTCGTAACATATAACTGTTTAAAGAAGTATGATAAAATCTGGTAGCAAACAAGTAAACCAGCAGAGTAGCTATATATCTAGATTGAGCTGCCAGCTGTAGAAGACAAAATGGCAGTAGTAGAATGCAATTGATTATGTAAACTTTCTCATGTATATAACAAGGCGCCCAAGGAAATGCTCCGCATCAAACACAAGGGAACAGGACGACTACAGCAGCAGCGATCCGTCCACCAGCTCACGAAAGCAAATCTGCTGTGCGTAAGTTTGAATACACAACAACAGTAGCAACACTGGCAGTAACAACTGTAGAAACGAAAGGTACACCAACAACTCCTGGACCAAAACCCGCAAAAAGAATATCAAAAGAAAACTCCAAACAAGGCCTACACAACCAATACCTCATCACATGACGATCGTCACAACACAATTCACCGCTGCGCTCGGTGATGATCCTCGCAAACACCGAAGAAACAGAAGAGAGAAAATGACTCGCACAGAGGAGAGGAAAAAAACCGCAAAAAAGGGCAAAAAAAAAGACAACCGTCGATTTCTCATTATCCCACGTAATTAATTAATTAATTACTCCAATCAAATCGCATATACAAAAATCTTTTATTGAAAGTAAAGTAGTGATACATTTATTTCATTCCATCAAGAAATTTCGTTTTTATTTCGATTCTAAGAAAATTTGTTGCAACCTAAAACAAAAAGGGTACATAACACTATTTTTTAAATTTTTTGTGAATTTTTGCATCCTGGCGACAAAAGAAAAACCAATAGGACCCATTCAAAGGCTTAAATTATTGGAAAAAAATGGTCGGCATTTGCGGCATTATGAGGATTTTGTTTTTTGAAATCAGAAGATTTAGATAACAGGTTTTCACATGTTGCCAAATATAACAATATTCCTTAGCTTTTTTTACTTACCTCTCTTACCTGTCACCAAATTTGGCGAAGTCCTCTTGTGGATGATGCCCAGACCACCTAGCTCACAAAATTGAAAAAAGAACACACTGGTACCTAAATATGTGCGCACACATGCGCATTTTCCCCCAAATTCATGAAGTAGCACAAGTTGTGATCATCCATGGTAAAATGATCTAGCCAAATTTGGCTACAAACAAAATATGAAAGTAGGAATTTTTGAAGGATCTTTTTTTTTTAACTACCTGTTATAAAACTTGAAACCTGAGATAGAATCTAGAAGATTCAGGAAAAAAACAAATTGGCACTCAGAAAGCCTAGAAAGGTTTGTGCATTTTTCAGAAAAATAGTCAGGTTGGTGGTTACTAAATTTCATGACACAATGATTATTACCTATTACCTAGAATTGAACTAGTTTTAAATTATATATATATATATATATATTCTTGGCTCTGTCTGCAAGGGAGAGACTATTGAACAATGTTATTATCATTTGGTCCCAAACTTTGAGGAAAGTTCACCAGGTATGCTGCGAAGGAATACTTCAAATTTTTAAGAAATATATGGAACATTTCATAACTTCGAAGTGTTGCTTGTTTGAACTTTGAGCTCGCCATAAAGAACAGAGACATGTTTTGTTCTAGCATGTTTTGATCTTGAATAGCAATTGGGCCAACAATCCCTTTGAGGTGGGCACTGGAAGGAACCATCCCCTAAAATAACTAAAGAAGTGTTCTGCAACCAAAATGTTTTTATTGTGCAAGATTATTATTGCATACACCTCGAAAGATGGATCGTCAAGTTTGTTTCTTTTTCCAAATGAAGACAAAGCGGAGAAGGAAAGGGAAACGTAGAAAAAACAAAAAAAACAAAAGAAAAAAGTGACACTTTGCGGAAAGATTGTTGTGGTTGCTGTGCCTTCACTGTGCTTCAATTGCAAGTGTGTGTAGCACCTCACACGGTTTGAAATGGGGCTAGTGAGATGACCTGAAAAAATATGAAAAATAGAGCATTAATTTTCAGAGACACTATATATGGAGGATGTTAAACATGTCAAAGGAAATGAATGCATCTGGTACAAATCTGTCGCCTAGGACAAGTTTTGCACTCCCCACCCCATCCCCCTTGCCATCCTCCTACCCGGGGCTTGTTCTAGTAACATCCCCCTAACAGGATGATGGGAAGGCTTGTGAAACGTACTCTTGTTACACAAACTTCATAACCTACTACGACATCCCCATCCCCATGGGGATCCATGGTACCAACAATGCGATGGTCCCCATGCCCCATCCATGTTCCCTTGCCGATTCCATTAGGGTTTACATACATTAGGTACCTCACATTAGGGTTTACTCTTTCTCACTTGTGCTCTTACGCTTTTGTGTTCCTTGTTCTTGTTTTTCATAGCTTGAATGTTGTTGGCAAGCTCCAAACTTCAACAATGTTTCAATTTTCTTCTTTAAATTGTCTAACTTTAGTTGTCATGGAGTTGTTCCAAAGCTTTTATTGTGCATGCGTTTTCACAAATATTTCCTTTTTGAGTTTTCTTTTAAGCTTTTGTGCTTTGCTTTGAGTGTTTGATAAAACTTATGTTGGTCCACTTTCAAGTTCTTCTAGGGTCATGTTGTTCATTTGAAGGGGGCATTGCAAAACATTGTGATCCAAGTGTACACATTTGACTACAAATTCAACCAATCCAACAAATCAGAATTAGGTATTTCTCTTCTTCTTTGTTTGTAATAGGGGGACTAATATGACATGGGACCTATTATTGTAGCAAGATTGGGGGGGAGACAAAAACACACAATGATGGTGACGTGGGTATCATGCCCTAAACCTTATAAAAATGTGAAACCCTAAAACAAGTAGCTCAAAGCAATGTAGCAAACATTTTTAGGTTATAGGATTATTTTACATAAATGTGGGCATAAGTAGTTACACACAATTTCTCCTAGCATGGTGGTGGGTTTATGATGCGATAGGAAGCAATAGAAAATTGAGTGGATGTTGGAAGAGTTTAATGTTTTGGAAACTCTGTTTAATATGGCTATAAAGGAGATAAAAGGGCCATGTGGGTTTGAGGGGTTGTTGAGGTATTACATGAAGTTAAGTTGTACTTGATTCATAAAACAATGTGTCACTCTTTAACTATACAATGAACTTTTCATGGAGATTTTTTCAACACGTGTGACCCCATTAAATGGGGACAAGGATTGTTTTGACTTCCAGTGTGTGTATTGTGGAGGGGAAGTAAGTTGCGACTTTCTGACCATAGGGTTAAAGGGTGCCCAAATGCTCTAAGGGACCCATGAACAAATAACCCCATATATATTCCAATGCCACCCAATTTGGCTAATGCGCAATTGTTGAAGGAATTGAAGTGATAGATTGAAAAAAAATGATGCTTCTTTTATTCAATTAAAGATGAGGACCCAAGCAGATGTAGATGTAGAAATGGCCTTAGAAAGAAATCTAGTTAATGCCGAACATGTTCATGTCCAAGTGTGTAGGTTCAAATCTCTGAAAGGTCTTTTGCCACAACCTCTTTACACTAGAGAACATCGAAAAGGCTTATTCAAAACTCTTCAACAAAAGATGGGAAGATTTAAGGTGGGGCCATTTCCCAAAAAGCAACATGCAAGTACATGTACTTTTGAAAGTTTCGTCTTGGATATGCCACAAGAAAAGGAAGATTTGGATGTAAATGAATTCAAAGGTTCAAACTAGATTACCAAGGAAACTAAGATGTCGCCTTCAAATGATCAAGATATAATTACCACTTTTGGTAGCATAGACAATATTTCATTTAATGATGGACAAAAACAAGATAATGAATGCATTGGTGCTGAAGGCAAAGACACATTCCAAGACATGTTAAAGGTAAGAATTTTTAGTGTATCAAATCCACTTCATCTTAACATGGGAATCAAAAATCAAAATAGCCCAGTATTTTCACCAATTATCCATCCGTCTCTGCTACACCCAAACATTATTCTACAAGACTTACAAATATTGAGAAACATCAAAGGGGCCCAGAATCATTATCAAAAACTTGTCGAAGTTGAAGTTGATCAACATGTCATGGTCCCATGGGAACCTCTTGTACCTCTACTATTTAAGCCACAACTCGGGTTGTTTCATTTGCTTCATTACATGTTGAAGAAGTTTAATTGGGAAATTTTTCCTTGGATGATTTCAAGGCCAAGCTTGCAAGTTATTGGGCTTATTTAGAATGATGGGATGAATGGATTGATAACACATTTATGGCATCATTTGGGATGTGGACCCATAAAGACCAAGTAAGCCACAAATGTCGAACCACTAGGGCATTTATGAAACTTTTGGTTTTGGACCTTTGTAAAAAACAACCTACATAACATGCAGCCCATTTATAACCCTCTAAACTTAGTTGAACTAACTTTGGTTTTATTTGTTTTCCACAATTGTTGCATAGACTTGTAATGAAATGTTATGAACATTTCTATTAGTCATGTGGTGAACCTTGCAACTTAAGAGGATGAATTCCATGCATTGATGAGTATATTGAACACAACTTACTTGAATGAAATAATAAGAAGCTTGAAGCCCAATGGTGGGAGGAGCATGAAAAGAGGATTCTCAAATACGTGGACAAAAAAATGCACAACTATGATGGAGTTGTTGCTCTAGAAGTTGAGCAAAAAAAGTGGGGGTGGCACTTGCTTTTTGACATCTTCACAACAATCCTTGCTTTGAGGCCCTCACCCCAACCTTTCATTGGACACAGAACAATAATGAGGCCATAACCATATGTGATGGAATCTGTAACAAGGAAAGGGTTGGTATGTTTTACCTAGTTCCATGGTGTGGGAGCTCCGGGATGGGACTAGGAAGAGTTGACAAGCTTTATCTACTCACACAAACCTGCACAAGACCAACGCAAGGTGGTTAGTGCATAGTTGGAGCACCTTTGGTGCTAGGACGAGCCACGTGCAACACAGACACACAAGACTCACCACGGCCCGAACTTGGGGGAAGCCACCACCTTCCCCCTTATAGTATACTCTGCACCTCTCCACGAGGCCCACATCCAAATGGCTTTTTGTCCCGGGACTCCCAAGTGGGAGTCCCGAAATTGCCAAGGTTGGGACTCCCGCGACTTTGGGGCGCCATAACTTTGCATGTAGACCTTTAATTGAGATGAAATCTTAAGCAAAGTTGTAGCCCTTGTCAAGAGATTTCCAACGGTATGTCGCACGCCATCTGCACGCACGGAAATCGGGTCAATTCTTGACTTTTAGTGGTCGGGAGTCAAATTGGCAATTTGACTCCCAACCCTTCTTTTAGCCATAACTTGTGTTTCAAATGTCCAAATGGGCAATGCGAGGCCATTTTAGATATTTACGTTCTAAGAGCTTTCCATTGATATAAATAATTCTTCAAGCCATTGAGTTTTGACCCCTAAAATTGCCCTCTGAAGATTCAGGAATCCACTGGGACTCCAATTCCCAAAATGGAACTCCCTTGGGGTGTGAGGGTTCATTCCCTCACACCTTCTCACACTCCCGGGAATATGCTGTGTGACTCTCGGCTTCCCTCTTGACCCGCAACCTTGCAAACCCTTGCCTTGGTCATAAACCCAAGGCTAGGGTTGCGACAAGGATCGTCACATGCAAAGGTACCTAGCTAGGGAACAATTGTTTGTGGGGTGAAACATTGAAGTCTTTGATGGTGATAACCTTCTCATCCATGGCCCATCATTAATAACTACCCACATGCCCATGAATGCAATGGACCAACGCCCTTATGTAAATAGTGGGGAGGACAATCAACCAGGCGGTGCTAGCAAAACAACAAAATAATGAAGTTGTTACATCAACTATCTCTTTACTTATGGCAATCTTAACCAAGACAACACAAAGTCAAATGTAACTTAACATCAAGTTAAATAGATTGCTACAAAAACATTTCACCCAACTTGAACTAGACTTAAAATTTATAACCTAGTTTGGGTCAAGCTTACACCTTAGCTAATTGGGTAATTTGTTGGAGTGTGATCCAAACATCAAATGCAACTAGTTAAATAAGCACATGTGCTTAACAACCCAAGATCTAAATTGCATAACCTTTGCAAACTGGTTAGCAAGAAACCTCAGTAGGGAGCTTGCATTAGTAGTAGCATCACAAACTATAAGTTCTACATCGTCCGATGAGGTGCATGCTTTAGCCATGTCTGGACCCTACAAACAAAATCAACAATCTTTGTCCATGATAATGTTACATTGCCATACTATGCCCCTAAAAGATGAAGCACTACAACATTTGTGGCAAATTTTAAAGTTGTTCCTTACTCTTATCATTTGATAGGTGGAAGTTGAAGTTGATTCTTGCTTGGCATATATTTGCAACATGCTTATAACCTCTTGTTTTTTGTAAAGTTGATAAGTTGTTGGATGAATTGAGGACTGACACAACTTCAAACGAATTGGAATACATTTTCCTCTTTAAAGGACTTAAAAGTATGGAAATCGACATCTTCTTATGTGATCTTCAATGTCTCACAAACTTTGAAACAGTCATGTCTGACAAGTGTTTAGATTTCATGCTTGTACATACACTTGCAAAGAACATTATGTCAAACAAATGCATGTACATTTTGTTAAATGCACAAGCTTCTAGGTCACTGAAAATTCAACTTCAAAATGGAAGAGGGATAAAACAATGGGGGACAAAATACTTTAAACATGACTCACTTTTAAGTAACATTATGGTTGTGCCATATTTGGACAACAACACTGGTCCCTATACATCTTGGAAGAAGGATGCACCATTCATTGTGATTTTATATTAGGTTACCAAAATAGCAAACCATCTAAGGAGTTTGCTCAAAATGTGCGCATTGCATGGGCCCTTTTTAGGGGCTTAAATGAAAATGATGCAAATTTTACAACATTTGTCAATGTGGATACCATTTTGCCCAAGGTTTCTGCTCAAAAGAATTATTGGGAATGTGGCCACCAAATTGTCTTCAACTTTATGACCTACCTACAAGAATGAAGGACATTAGCTTCATTTCTTAGTCATCATATGAGTTCAAACTCAACTTGTCATGCCACACTTTATGCACATTACATATTGTTTATATAGTGATAACCCATGCTCAGTTGACCCTACATGATGAATAATTCACCTTGTTGTTTCATATGAGAAAACATGTAACAAGTAATGTGCCTACAGCCATGTTACGATTATGCAATGTTGCCTTGATTATATAATTTGTTGGTTTTGTTTAAGGTGACGAAAGGAATTAAAGGGGAAAATTCAATATTGTGTTATCCGAGCACTAGTGGGGGAATTGAAAGCGAAAGGTGATAGTAGGGGCTATTAACCCCTTCACATGCCAACATCAAAAGACACTCTGCTTGGTCACAAGGTGATTGTTTATGGTTCCACAACAATAGAAGCCACCTTGCATAGTGATTGCAAGAAGCCCCAATAAGAAGTTTCCCGCCATTTAATAAGCCTTTTTCTCCTTCGCACACCTATTACTCCACTTGTTGCAATTAATACAGATCAATCCACAATTGGTGGTGAAGGAAAGGTTTCCTTTAAATGGAAAAGAAAAAGACAACAACCCATTCCCACTCCTTTCGAAAAAAACCCAAATCTCCCTTATCCATGAAATTGAAATGTAATGGCCCAAACAAGTAACGTAGAAACAAACATAAACACACTTTAGGAGATTTGTACATGTAGGTTGTTTAGTTACAAACCCTTGTACTTTGTAACATATGTACAACTTTGTACATTGGTTCAACTATGTAGCATATATGGTTCACTTTGTAAATTATTTCATTCAACAACTAACAAAAATGGATTAGAACATTGCTTAATTTGTGACCCCTCACATGACATAAATCTATGTATATATTCATAATGCCATTTTCTTGCTTACCCCAAATCTTGTTTTGTTCCAAACAAATGATTTTTGTTATATCAGTTAAAGTACTTTCAAACACATAAGCTCTTACTATATTTCTAGAACCATTGGCCCAAGTTACTTCCATGATACAAAGAAGAGGTTGTTGGTTTTCCATAAAGATTCCTATAATTTTAGTATTAGCCTCTTCCACAGGCTTATGCTACCTTCCATTATGAATACAAAGCTTTTGGTTTTCCACAAATATTCCTACAATTCTAGCAAAAACATCTTCCACAAGCTTGAACACGTAACCTAAGTAAACACTTTGATTTGCCTTTTGTTTTGCACCTTTCCCCAAGCTTGAAGTCCATAATTTAGTTTCACACATGTGTGTTGCAATTTTGGGGGATTTCATTTATAACACCATTCAATATAATAAATTAAATGTGTTCTTTAACTATGCACAAGCCTTGTTTCAAATTTCCACACTAAACTTGCAAGAGAATCTCAATTGAACAAAAGTTGGGTTGTTAGCTCTTTGGCTTTGAAGGAGGAAGAGCCTACAAGGCATGGTTTTGTTTTTGGGTCCCAAGTTTTAAGGAATGTTTCCGAACTATTATTTGTGAATTGTTCATGTGAATTCCATGGATTAACATTCCTATTTTAACTATTGTTAGTTTCATGAACTTATTTCATGGTGGAACCATTCATATGTGATATGGTTCACATATAAGTTATGGTGTTTTATTTAACACAAAATTGTAAATTTGTAATGCCCAAGTTTGACATCAAAGATCGCTCTGGGTGTTTTGGGAATAAAGTGAACCAACACCTACAATTCCACAAAAAAAAATTTGTTAGGTTCTAGTTCCTTAGCAAATAACTTTCTATGGTAAAACAACTTGTTATGGTTGTGGTACAACAACTATCTTTGTTGAAACAACTTTCTGTGGCAAAACTTGCTCTTTCTCCCATGTATAATCCACATGCTCGGCTACCAGTCGCCTATTTTGCTACATATCTACCTACATATAGAAGACCCACTATTTACAAAATGGATTACAAAGGTGAAACTAGCTATAATACTAGTTGAGGTTCATTCACAATAGAGAATTTAACTCAATTCAATCTCAACAAACAACATTGTTCTATTAACATGTACATTATTTTAGATAATCCCTTTGTCATTTTAAACTCCAGCCATTGGAGTTCAAGTTACACTTGAACCTAACAACACCACTATGAGGCATCAACCCATGGTCAAGCTTTGCTTTTAATGTCTTCTGTTTACCATCCATGGTTTGGAACAATGCAAGTAGGTGCTCCAAGAGTACTTGATTGGCTTGTGTTTCTTCAACCAACTCAATTTGAAATCAACAAATCTTATTTTATAGCCCTATTACACGTGTTTCAATTGGTGTCCTTGATACCAAAGGTGTGTATTGGATGCTGCTAGGTGAAAATCCGCCCTAAAGACTGAACAAGTGTTGCAAACCTCCTTCAATAGTCCTTTTCAAGACAACACAATAATGTGTTATTGTGTTAGGGTGTTTTTGGATGTAATAAGGGCCACCCTAGCACCTATGGTCAGTAACGTGACACACAAGTTGAGTATTATCCTAGCTTTGAATACTACATTGATCACAAATTCTTCTTGTTTTTTGTTCAAAACAAAGCCATTGCTTTTCCTTAGTCCATTGTACCAATAATGAAGTAAAACGTCACCAACTAGGGCATGTATTGCCTAATCAACCTGCCCCTCGTGAAATCTTCATTTTAATGAGCGTAAAATTGCTTTTAGATTTGCATGCTAATTTTTTATTCACTAGTAGAAATCCCCATATTTACGACTGGTGTTTATGACTAATTTTTAGTCGAAAGCGACATTTTACAACTATTTTGATGTTAGTCGCATAAGACAAGTTGCAAACGACAAATAGTCGCAAAAACCAATTACATCAACATGACGTCATCAGATGGTGGATGGAGCCTAAATGTAGTATATACGGTTTCATCCGATGGGGCCAGTATATACATAATGTATACAAGGCATCATTTTGTATATATTTTGTTTTTCCTGATCGTGTGGGTAAGGAGTGGCCATGTTTTTTCCGATTAACTAATGGGTTGTTGCCACATGGCATGGTTTCTAGTATTTAGGAAACCAGATTGTGATCTTGAATTTTCTAAATCAAATGGCCAAGAAATGGCCACGTCTTTTGTGTTTGGCTAATTGAAATGTGCCACGTGTCTCAATATGAGCATTTTGAGAGTTTGAATCGCCATGTGTCATATGGTCCCACTATTAAGGTTAGGGTTAGGGTTAGGGTTTTCATCTGCTTTGTTCAATGTGCTATTTATAATTGCCAAGAATGCCTGTCAACAACTGATTGATCAACAAAACTTTACAATCACTGAGAAACACATGCATAAGGCAAAGAACTGCATATTCCAAAAGGAAAGTTACAAAATTGTGGGAACATTTTCCAAGGTTCAACAATAGCAAAAGAGCATTGTGCAACAGAAAGGTGTTTTTCAGGCCTCGACTACCAATTGATGCCAAAGAAGAAAATGTCTACAATGGCCTGGCTTGAGTGCTATCCCTTTTTCCTTGTTTGGGTTCCCGAATTCCAGAACACTCTGAGATTCTTGAAGACTCCAGGGCATAAGACTACCCCCACATGTTCCTCTCTTGCAAAACCCTGAGCTCAGGTGATGCTTGATTGCGCATACCTGATCCTCCTATGTAGTTGCAAGACGAATGCTGGGCAAATTGAGT